>Ga0315315_10000154_pt1 | contig 51769 bp, 119 predicted proteins | sample M140m3416metaG_FD_203699 | JGI IMG/M metagenome (GOLD analysis project Ga0315315, IMG submission 203699) | Ammonia-oxidizing marine archaeal communities from Monterey Bay, California, United States - M1 40m 3416 | ecosystem: Environmental > Aquatic > Marine > Intertidal zone | place: USA...
GTCAACTGCGTTCTGAGCTGCGAGGCTAGAAACGTCAACATCTAAATCTAAATCCTTAGCAGCTAAACTTGAAACGTCTGTACTTGATTCAGTATCCTGTGCAGCCAGACTAGAAATGTCAGTAGAGTCAACTGCGTTCTGAGCCGCGAGGCTAGAAACGTCAACATCTAAATCTAAATCCTTAGCAGCTAAACTTGAAACGTCTGTACTTGATTCAGTATCCTGTGCAGCCAGACTAGAAATGTCAGTAGAGTCAACTGCGTTCTGAGCTGCGAGGCTAGAAACGTCAACATCTAAATCTAAATCCTTGGCAGCTAAACTTGAAACGTCTGTAGAATCAATAGTATTCTGGGCTGCGAGGCTAGAAACATCTTCGTCTAGCGATACATCTTTAAACGCAAGACTAGAAACATCTGAATCGATATCTCTAACACCCGTAGCTTCTGCATTAACGCTTAATTCATATCCATCAAAATTTAAAGCGCTACCAAAATTAACATAAAAACCTGAAGAGGAGACTCCAGATACAATATAGGGAACAATCGCAGATGTTAAATCGTTATTTAATTCAGTAACTACTGAAGGAGTTTCCAAAAAAGATTCTGGAAATTCAATAAAATATAAATTAGATCCTTTTTGTAAAGGTTCTATAAATGAAACAACATCTGGATCGCCAGCCATATATTATCCTTTTAAATAGTCTATAACCTCTTTATGCTTGGGGTTGCTTGGGTCTAATGTGATTGGTTGACCCATAACTTGAACGCTTCCTTGTCCATGCAAACTAGACTCAAAAGCCCTTTTAATTTTGTTCTTTAATACAGTTTTATTTCCAGATGGAAATACTCCAACTTTTACTGCGAAAGCCTGAAGATCAGTTAAATTCATATCTTCAAGCATATCTTTAAAGATTCTTTTATCGTTGGTTTTAAAAGGGTTTATCTTCGCGATACCCAAAATTTCTTCCAACTCCTTGGCTTTTTCTACTTGATCCTCGTAGCTCTTACCAGTTGTTTGATTGAGTTCTTCAAGCTTTGGGGCTTTTTTTGCCGTAGCCTTGCTCGTTTTTTTAGTTGTTTTTTTATTTGCCATAATTGTACCTTATTCCTTTGTATTTTAATACACTATATAATAATGATTTTAAATAAAAAATCCACCCCAGTTGCCTGAGGTGGACTTTTATAAAACGTTAATTCTATTTAAATTAAACGATCAGACCAAGTAATACGCGGTCGTCGATGATCATACGTCCCTCTTCAAGAGAGCCGTAGTAACCAATCTTAGATTGACGTGTTACGAATTGGTCGTCGGATACGAGAGAAAACTCATCTCCGGACTCGGAATCGGTAGCTACTGCGCGAATCATAGACTCACGGCTGAGATCAACGCCAACAAGGATTTGTTCATTTCCAGCAGAACCGTCAAATGCACGAATTCCTCCCCCGGTAGCGGAGTAGTTGTCGTCATAGTCGGTAGCACCTGCGGCTGCATCAAATACATTATTCCACTTTTGATCGTTACCCATTTCATTGTACTCTTGAATGGATACGCCATAGAACTCAGGAATTCCAGCGCTATTGAAGATAGCATCGCGCATACTGTCTGTACCAGCGATCATGCCTTCTCCGTCTTTAAGACCTCCACCTTTAGAACCTACTGTATTAAGAGGGTTATAAGCTAAACCACGAATTTCTTCTACGATTTCAGGAGAAACGAGAAGGTCTGTGATTCCGCGTCCGCGACGATCAGCAGGTGTTCCGCCAGTCCAAGAAGTATTAATTCTTTTGGCCTTAGTGAACAACTTGTTGAGGTCGGAAAGCAAGAAACGTCCAGCTTGAGCAGAACGTATAACGTGCTGCTCAGTGTTTGTTGTCGCATTAGCCAATGCAGTCATGATCATGCTTGCAGAAGTTTTTTCTTGTTTAAGAAGAACTTCTTGGGCCATGCGTGTGAAAGTCTTGCTTACAACGTCAAGTCTTGAACGAGAAGCGTAGCGCTTGTCGAAACTCAATGCACTGTCGAGAGTATAAGTTGTGAACTTAAGCTCGCTTTGTGAAGGAGCGACTTGGTTTGTTGGAAGACCTCCTGGAACGGATTGACTCCAAATTTGGATGTAATCTTCATCAGTAATGTCGTGGTAAAGATCCAAAGGAATACTTGGACTCTCCTCGCTGTTGAACTGAAGGCTTGTAAACATGTTACTTACTGTAGGAGCTGTGTTAACAACTTCTGCTAAAACTGGACCGATAAATTCAGCCAATGCAGTTTGAGCTTCGTAAGCGACTTCTCTGTTTTTTGAAGCCATAGCTTTGATAAGCTCGACTTGCTCGGGTGTTCTGTCTAAAGTAATTTTCATTTTCTTAAATTTCCTTGTGTTAGAAGCTAATTTTGCAGAGATATTTCTTTGCGCTCGAGTCATTACTTTCTTCTCCGATTGCGATTACAGAACCAACAACTGTTCCAGTTGTAGCTTTAACAAGCTTACCGGCTGTACTAGAAACTTCGAGGTCGTCTCCTTGAGCAGGGGCTGAAGAAAAAGCCGATGCGGAAAGAAGTATTAATCCTTTAGTCAAAACAGGGACTGATTGACCAGGAAGTACGCCTTGCGCTTCATCGAGTTTTTGTTTATAAGATAACATCTTTTCTCCGTTTTCGTCGAACGCTAAGGTTTCACGTAAAGTGATTCCAAGCGCACGTCCGGAGCCATTAGCAGGAGCAACAGTCATACCTGTATTAGCGGGGTATCCGTTGAATCCAATATGCGCACCGCTAAAACTAGCACCTAAATAATCACGAAGATTATCAGGGGTTGAAGCGCGCAATTCGGAAACCTCACCAGGTAGAGCTCCCGCACTTACAGAAACAACAACGCCTGCGTCAAAATCACCTGTGCCGTTAGGAACGAAACTCGAAAGAGTTTTGCTTGAAACGTCAAGAGCGAATAAGTTAACAACGTCGTGTTCACTGTAGTCTCGGTATGGTAGTATTCTTTTTGCCATAATTTTTTTCTTCTATATATTAGTATGAAATTTTAACTGATTCTTTGAAGGTCTTCGCAAATCTATCGCGAAGAGATTCTCCTTCAGAAGAGCTTTCATTATTGTTTACGATTGCAGCTTCTTCAACTTGAAGGCTGTCAAGAGCTTCTTCGACTTCGTCAGAAGAGTCTTCTTGTTCGGTTTGTGAAGCTTCAGCGACTTCAGCTACTTCGGGAGTTTCAGTGGAAACTTCTTCTGTTGCCTCTACTGTTTCAAGACGTTTAGCAACTTCTTGTGCCACGCGGTCTTCAAAAGCTTTTTGCTCAGTAGCAATAGTTTCTTTGTTTTTGTGCTTCCAAACCTTGGAAAGTTTTTCTTGATAATTTGCGAAGCTATCTTCTGTTTCGTCTAAATCAGAAAGATCTGCGGCAAGTATCTTGCGGTCTTCATCATCAAGTTCATAAACTTCGCTTAAAGCTTCCATGCGGGAGTTAAAACGAACTTCTGCTTCGCGAGCAGAATTTTCTTGCTCTAAAGCTGTAAGCTGCTCTTTAGTAGAATTAAGTTGCTCTTCGACTTCAAGCATTTTCTCTTGAAGAGAATTTTGAGCCTGAACAGCTTCTTCTTTTTCAGCTTTTGTTTTCTCGAGGTCAGAAAGGTATTGTTCACTTTTCTCTCTGATGGCTTCGATGAAAACTTTAGAAATGCTAGCAACGCTCTCTTCGGAGAAGTCTTGTTTGCCAAGCTTTTCGTCTAAAGCTGCTCGGAATTCATTGATGATTGTTTCTTTATCCATAATTATATTATTAGGTTCTTTGTTTAGTACATTTTCTTGAGAGGAATGGGAAGTTTTTTGATTATTTATAATAATCTTATCAATCGGTTCGTTTCTGCTAGATTCTGCCGTTTTGGGCGATCCAACCTTTGTAATCAAGCCTTTTACGTCTGCCGCAGGGTTAGAAGTGAAACCAATTCCTAGCGGATAAATATCACCAACAATTAATCGATTAACTTTTCTTCCGTCTTTGAGAGTTCCTTTTCCTCCGAAAGATTTTAAATATGGGGTGTAAGCTTCCATTTCTTGTGGGTCAGAAATTAAAGAAGATTCGTGAAGATCATCTCCGCCAACAGCGATCACATAATCATTAAAGCCAACTTCCCAACTTGCAGAAACAGTATTGAAATAATCTCCAGATTCATCTGTTGAGCTTTCAACGAGATCTGCAAACTCCTTGCTGGCAGTGCGGTAAACTACAGCGGCAAGCGCTATATTATAAGGGCCTTCTTCGATAAGCGCCTGATCGTCGCTCATTAAATCCGAAGTATTATCATATCGAGAAAATCCAGCAGAAACAATATGACCAACGATTCTATCTCGATCATGTTCGATGTTTGTTGGTTTATGAACAAAGTAATCCTTGACTGCAACTGCGGTTTCGCTATCGATACCGTCTCCATTTTTATTAAATTTATTTACAACAGCGGCGTTAAACGCCACTCCAACTAGGTCAATATTTTTATCCAGATCTATATTCGATGGAATCAAAGGTCTCAGCGACTCAAGAGAAGCGCGGCTAATATTTGAATCTTCTATCTGGCTCGAAGCGACGATGATATTATCAAAACTTGCTGTGTATTTATACGGTAAAGACATGTGAATTAAATATACACTTAGTTTATAAACATGGGAGTAAAGGTGGTAGCTACTGTTTCTACTTTAGAATCCATCATATCATAATAAAGTTTTATCATCCAATTTCCAAGTACCAATGCAGAATAACTATCTTTTCTTGCTTTTTCTGGCCCAGTTTGCCTTTTTAAACTTGGAGGTAAATCAAAATTTTGAGTGCCCGCTGAAGAGGTTGTGATTTGAATCAAAGAGCATTGTGTCTTGATCAAATTCATCATATCAAATTGATGCTCAACAAAGTCAATCATTTTTGCCTCTTTTGTTTGTCGCTCTCCAGATAAAGATGTTCGCAGAAAATTTATTTTATCGATTGGAATCTTTTGTCTTCGCTGAGTATTGTATTCATCATCAATCGCACGAGAAGCGAATGCAATTCTGCGGTGATCGAAATTAGATTGCAATAATTCGTTTGCTCGCCTTATCCATTGACTAGTAGGTTTTCGCAAATAACAAATTGTATTATTATCTAAATTATACTCGCGCTTACCTTCTATTAATTTTTGTTGATAATTTTCTATATCATCAAAGTTTGTATTGATAAACTTTATATTGATTTTATTCTCTTTAAACAAACTACTTTCATTCGCAGCATTCATAAACTGTACTCCACCATTATAATCGCCAACAATACTTACAATATTAAAATGTTTTAATAAATAATAAAAATAATAAATATGTTGTTTTAAATTTGCTCCAGACAATGCATAGCTGTGAACCACAGTACCAGTTTTCTTTTCGTCATTTAATTTTATAACCATCATTGCAAAGTCATCGCTGCTCTCACTCTCAGCCCAACTTGGGTCGAACGCAAGAATATACTTTGAATCTGGAGTGCCTTTAATTTCTGTTGTCGGAGATTCTCCATCTTTTAATGTGCAGGCTGCCATTTTTGAGGTCTTAAAATAACCAGAACTATCGTCAGTAAAAATAGCCCCAAACTCTCGATCAAACTGACTTTGACTCATGGTTGATTTTGCTTGATTGATCAAATTTTGATCGTACAGCTGCCTGGGAGCGCAATCATAACTAAACTGCATTATAACTCGGTGGGCATCCGATTCCTTTTTTCCGCCAACCCGAATGAGCTCTTCAAATTGCTCGTAAGCTTTATACATATATTCAAACTTGTAACTGGCAGAGGACAAAGCTATCAGTTTATTGTTTGGCCAAATATGGCGATCCTTTTCCTGCATTTTGCCTTGGCGTATAAGTTCTGTTTCGACATTATACAAATCCTCACGCTGTGTTGGATTTTCAACAACACTCAAGAATGGTATAATAACCTCATTATAAATTCTTTCGGGCATCAAAGCAAACTCATCAATAATGATTCTGTGAAAACGAAATCCCCGAAGCTTCTCACCATCACCAAGAGGCAAGGCTCGTATTCTAGAACTTCCAATTTCTAGAAGCCACTCATCATTACTTTTAGATTTGTGAGTTATGCACTGCGAAAGGTACATAGCTTCAGGCTTAGCGGCGATATCCTCAATTTTTTTGAAAATCATTTTTGCCTGACGAAAAGATTTAGAAAGAATACCAATCTCAACACCTTGATTCATTATCGCTTCTAAGTATGCATAAATAGCCGTAGTGAATGATTTACTCATTCCTCGACTCCAAACCCCCATAAAATAATCTGTTTCAAACATAGCCTTGATAGCCATATGCTGAAAAGGGAAAAGTTTGACGCCAGATATAAGATCCGTAGTAAAGGTTATATTTTCCCGCAGAAACTTGTATAAAAGAATTTTAGCCTCTTCCTCTTCTAAATACCCTTCTAGTTCAAACAATTTTTTATTAAAGTCTGGGTCAGCATTTCTGCTTACCTGATTTCCTATTTCCCAAGCCATTATATTAATTCCTTATCTATATAGTACTGCAGATCAACGTTCCACAATTTTTTTCCAAGTGTTAGTAATTTAGGTATCATAGACTCAGACTTTTTACGGCTGCCAGTAAATATAAATTGGCAATGCCGATGAAACTGATGGTTAAGTACTCGCATGTTATGATAAATATATTTTAAATTAGATTTGTGCGCGCCGCGCCTATTATTCCGCTCTATCTGATCTATATCGCTTTCTACGACTACAAATAAATAACTATCAAAATCTTTTGTTCTTTGTAGTTCGTATTCAAATCTCTCAAGATTGTTTTTGCTGAGTGTGGACTTGAAGTCTTGCTCACCCTTTCGATCTACATAAGTATAATCGTAATTTTCTCCTCCTACTGCATAATCCCCAAACTCTAATTTCATGGATTCTGAATTTGGAAAAACTAAAGGTTGCTGTTCACGCGTGTCTATAAATATTTTTATATTGGGGTCTATATTGTTTTTAAAAACTTCGGGTAATCTCTCACCAAACATTGGCTTTACGCCAGCAGCTTCGCAGGCGGCGGTGTATGAACCGCAATGATGCTGGAATATATCAACGGTAGGTAGATCGTTGATCTTTAACTCTATATGACAGGGTGCGGTTTTCAAGTCTTTCGCGGCGACTCTCTTTTGCAGTAAATTAATTATATATTCTTTTACTTTTTTAGAATCTTCCTTTTCGCACCATTTTAACAGTTGATCTCTATTCGAAAAATCTTTATTAAAATAGTCATCCTTATTCTTAAATGGCAATGGATCACCAGTATATAAATTATATCGAGGATAATATTTTGTATAATATTCTGCAAGCATAATTTTATGCGTTTTTAAATGCGCATGCAAACTCCTCTCGGAAGGAAATTCCTCTGAACATATTTTGCAGACGTTCATTTTTCGAAATCGTATATTTTAAGCCAAGATTCTGGAAACTTTCTTCTTACTCCCAGCCAGCCCCTTCTCTGCGCAGTCCAAAATAACTTGACAAACAAACGAGGCACTCGCAGACCAAATCCGTGGCAGTTTTCCACGGTGGGCGTCTCAGAAAACAACCTTCTATACAAAACACGAAAGCCAACCTTTTTCATTTTACAATCTTTTATCAATATATTTCTCATCATAGGACGATCAACATCATCGTAATCAGTCCAATTACCTAAATCAATACATGCTCCATCATAAAACTTATAAAAAGAATTAACAAAAGTGCAATTATTAAAAGATAAATTTTTTACTCCACCTTTTGCAGTAATATGTTGTTTTGTATTTTGAGCAATAAAAACGCAATTATTGAAAGAAATATTTTCTCCACGAACAATGTCAACACAGTCCTCGTATCCGCCGCGAATAATACAATCCTCCACCTCCACATTCCTGCAGAAAGATAGCTTCAAGCCCTCGGCAACACCGCGACCGTCAATTTCACACGATTTTATGCTTAAAGAGTACTCTTCTGAACCTGGCCTCCAAGAAAAACCTAAAGCGCTTGAGTCTTGGAATTTAGAATTAGGATTTCCAGTATCAGGATTAAAGAAAAATTCTTTTTTTATTTCTATATGCTTCATGCGAAGAGGGGTTCACTATACTATATCGTCTTTTGACACGCCCAACACCCTAGCCTTCCAGTCTGGCATAGACTCTATATTGTCCGCTTCTTTTTTTGCCGCTTTCTTTTGCATATCTGCGATTTTAATCATCACTTTTCTTTCCTCTTCTTCTTGAAAAAGTTGTACGAGCGCTAGAATACTAGCGTTTTGCTTGTGCTGTGAAGATATTCTTTTTGAGCGGTCACCCTGAAGCTTTTGAATCAGAGATTCCATTCTTTTTTCGCATTGATTATACTCTTCGCTTTTGGTTTTCAAAAGCTCTGCGAGTCGAACGGTCAAATCCTGCTGATCTTCCGCGTCGTCAAACATTCTGTTGAGTTTATTTATTGCTCCTTGTATGTTTTTTAGGTGGATATAATCCATGCACACATTAATATATAAATTAATCTCATCATTGCTTAAATCTGGCTTATCCCAAGTTGCTCTCACGAACTCAGCTTCGAATAAATTTCTATCTTCCATACTATCATAGTTATTTATAACCTGAACGAGTCGAGGAGAAGATAAAAAACAACCAAGTGACTCGATCGATTTTCTTTCGCCAATGCTGAGCTTAGACTCTTCGATTTCCTTTTGGCAAGAATCATTTATTTTTTTTATAATTTTACTGACAGCCTTTGGTGAAGAATAACTCTTATTTACCGCATTTTCTGAAGGGTGAATAACGAGAGACTCTTGACTTTCTACATATTTAAGTACACAATCATACTCTTTTGAGTTTCTGGTTACTCTTATATCCGGAAACAATACAATGGCTATTTGTAAGGCGCTCATTCCGTCTTGCGTTGAATTTGATGCAAACTCCTGCTGAACACTGGAGAGCTTGATTTCATCTTTTGGGTAAACATGTTTTGTTGCATAGTCAATCCCGCTTTCCAGCATAAAAGCTCGAACAGCCCTACCCTGCTTGCTTCTTCCGTCTATATTATCTATTTCTGGAAATGCCAATTGAGTTAACTGAGTCAAGTCTGTAGTATTTTTACAGTTCTCAATTACAACTTGCTTTTGATCTTCCGTTAAATCCATGCTATGGGAGCTTTTACAGATATAATATCTTGAGTTTTTAAAATTTCTTGAGCTTTAGTTTTGAAAATCTTTTTTAAATTTTTAATCTGCTTGTAACCAGCCTTCCTACCCTTCTCTGACGTCTTATAGCCCATTTTTTTTGCAACCTCTTCTTCCTCTATATTTTTGATAAATAACAATTCATAAACAAGGTACTGTTTTTTTGATAATTCTTTTTTCATAGCTTGATTTAATTTACCTTGGGCAGTAAGCATGTCAAAACCTTCGTCTTGCATAACTCCAACTTCGTGAGCATGATTTTCTAACGCCAATGCCATCTTGATTCCATACGCAGACTTTTTCGTTTTTTCCCATTTTGCATAAAGCGGGCAAGAGGAATCCTGCATGCCGCTCTTCGTAAAGCCGCAAAGAGATCCTGTTGCGGAGTCCTGAGATGCGCATGATTGATTAAATGGGCAATTAAGACATGGTCTTACGAAATTACTATAATTATTACGCAAGATATTTTTCATTTGATTGGTTATGATTTTATTAATCCATGGCTTGAGCGATCTAGATTGATCCCATTGATCCCATTTTTTATGAATGTGAGCTTTTATGATTTGTTCTACATCTTCAAAATCAAACCACGCCAATGAATCTAAGAACCATTTTCCGCGTCTTTTTCTGACTTCTAAATCAATTTCGTCAGATTTGTCTTCGTATCTAAACTTAGGACTTTCTTGGTCTGCCACGTTTCTTAGGTTTTGGAGCTTCTTCCTGGAAATTTTCAAACTCATCTAAAGGAATTAAATCCTTAAGATTCATCTTGTTATTGTCTTGCTCAATGCTATAAGAAAAATTTGATATATCGGGAACCTCAAAAATATCAACGCCGTCAGGATCGAAATCCTCTGAAGACATAGGTCTACTTCGCTTGGGTGAAGATCCTAATTTCCTAGGCGCAGCCTTAGGGCTACCTAGGTTAGCGTTCGTTTGTTTTGCTGCCGACAATATGCTCAAACCTTCTCCGCAACCACCGCAAAATTTTGGTGCCTGCAAAGAGTACATATTTTTAAAACCACAATGAGGACAATAAGAAAAAGCCATAATATCATATTATAGCTTAAAAAAAAATTATATCAAATAACCGCTTATTACCCTAGCTTGTTTTTTTGTGAATTCTTCGGCTCCAGAACTCCACATTCTTTGATCCTTCACATATTCTAAACATATTACTCCTATAATTTTACCATTTAAGGTTTTTATGGGGCGAGCGAAAAGACTTTTAACGCCCTTTGCTTGAAGAAATGACCTAAATGCCAGATCTTCATCATAAATTGAAATATCTTTGCACGCAAACGTTTTTTCTTGAGATATGCACTTAACTAATCCGTGAAAATTAGATATACGAATATTTTGGAGAGAATGCGCTTCCACACTAATACCATCACCGACAACCTCATATGTACAACTCATTTTTTGTTGACTTCTTCCTGAGAAATAATGCTCTCCATTGTGAAACTCTAAAATAGATACTCGATCTGCTTCAGTTTCTTCTTTTATATATTCTAATGCCGTAATCACATTACTGTGTAATTGCGGGTCATAATTCAATTGCTTATGCTTTTTTTCATCGAGCTTGACTTTTAGCCACATTCCGAATACTGCAGTCGCGGCAGACACAGCTCCAGTCAACACGGTTATAATATCTAAACCTAAATTCATATTCTTTTTGTAAAAAATGATAGCCCTACAGAAGTTGCAAAAACAAGAAATATTATAAATAAGAACCATTTTACAGGGGCTTGATTTTCATATGCATTGATCTGAGATTCCGAATATTCCTCCATCGAGATTACTGAGTCTCGATTTACATCTACTTGTTCAAATTGCTTTGATTGTGCTGGGGCTGGATTTAACTTATTGTTTATTGGTTTATTTATTGAGCACGACAAAATAAAAAATAAAGATAATATAAATAATATTTTATTCATCTTTTCTTACTAGGGATAGCGTAAAAGCCTACTACCATAAAACATAAATCCATAAACGATGCAAGCATTAAACCTCCAGTCATTTGCACCATTTCCCAATCTTTACCTCCCAGAATCCAAGAAAAGAAACCCCATTTTGCTCCGTCACCTTTTGGGACAATTAAATTGTAAGTTATATGAGGGTTCATTGCATAATAAATCATCAAAAAACACATAGTAAAAGTAATAGTCATAAAAAGTATTCTTCTTGTAACCTTAACAAATGAATCGCTTGCGTTTTTCTCTTGACTTTCGATTAACGCGCGCAGCATTTTTTCGTCCCTTGCGGCGAGCGCTAATTGATCCTGTCTTTTTTGTTCAAGCCAGGAGTTAAGTAGGTTGCAGCCTAATTTTATTCCCGCGCCAATTATCGTATTCAATATCGGTCCCATAGCTATATATACACCCTCAATATGAAAAAAAATAGTTTTTGTGTAATATATATTAATGTCACACAGGAGAATTTTAGAAACGCTTAGTAAAAATTTAAATTCGTATCAATCAACCCGTTGGTTAAAAACAGAAAATGATCGATTAAATGGATCAACTCCAGCAGAATTAATGATGGAAGATCAACAAGATAAAGTATTTAAAATACTAGACGAAGAAATTAAAAGAATAAAAAGTAAAAAAGGTACTAATATTTAGATTAAGCTTTTATATTAGCCTGCAATGTTGCAGATATAGTAAAGGAATTATAGACAAGCCGCCAACCACGACTAGACTTGCCGGATTCATAGGTAAGACTCTTCATATTCGAAATTTCTATAATATCATCATAAATTTTGATTGTTGCAGTTAATTTGATTGGCTTATCACCCCCTCTTGGTCTGGGGAATTTTCCCGTCAGTATATCAACATTATTTGTTGTACTCGGTATTCCATAATTGGTGAAATTGGCAATTCCTGCAGATTTAGTTAGAGAAAATTTCCCGTCGAAACCGTTACCAGTAACTTGCACTAATGCTGCGCTATTTAACGATAATAGATTGTTATAGCTAAAGATTATTTTTCCAGGGTTTTCTCCTGACGCAGCAGTTGTTTTGGTTTCTGTTTGAAATTCTCCTTGCGAAATTGAAGACAAGGCAGTGGCTGCCAGCATTTTGTATGTTGCCCCATTAGGCTTTTGAATGATAATTAAATCTTGCGTGGGGTCAAAGTTGTTCGCGGGTAAATCTGGCAGGTCATTAATTTTGGTCATGAGATATATACATACACTATTTCTAATTAAATAAAATATTTCTGCAGAAACTCTCTGCATTTTATTATTGTATAATACATATATTATTGAATATATTCTATTACAAAACAATTTATAGAATATTACAACACACACTATATAATATAATGTGAATCAGCCTTTAAGTATTGTTAGTTTGTTATTATTGATATTTTATTTAGGGTGGTTCGCATGGGAGCAAAGAGGATTACTACATGAGCAACAAAGAGAAATACAAAAATTAGAACAACAATTAATATTTCAATCTATAGTAATAGACGCTACGCTTCAAGAAAATAATTCACCACTGAATAAACAAAAATATAATTCGCCGCAAAAATACTTTAATTTTTAACAATAACTTATAATATATACATATGACAACGGAAAATACAACATCTGAATCAAACGAAAACGTCGATCCTAAGCAAGAAGAAGCTACGGTTGCATTAGCAAATCAAATTCTTGCAAGAGTGAATGTATCTGAGGCATTGTCCATGATATCCTTGAGTGCTGTTCTGCAGTTAGTTCAAAATAAAGTTGTTGAACAAGCGCGCTCAGAGGTTGAGAAAATGGATGATGATCAAATTGAAGATCTATTGAATCCTCCTGCTGAAACAGAAGACGTCGAAGACGATTCTGAAGAAGCTAGTAGCGAAGACTCCTGATCCAAGTCAGGATTTCATTCATATTAGAATAATTTATACGATCCGTGGTGTAATTTGCGCCACGGGTCGTTTTTATTTTATGTCCAGATTGATTTTCTGTTTCTAGAATCATTTGCGATACAAAATCATGTGCGCCATTAGATTTTAACCAATTCCAATATATTGCACGAGTTCCAGGTTGACACTCGACAAGAACATCTTCAAAAACAAATAATTTAGCAAATAATGTAACATCGCGAAAACATGTTACTTCACTGGGCGGTTCTGTTAAGCAAGATTCTATGATTAAAATCATAATTATGGAATTTCAGGAAATACATTAGATTCGGAAACAATATCCCATTTGTTTATTAAATAATTTGAAATTTGATCATCTGCACTGGTTGGAATACAAATCAATTCACCACAATCCATTTTTAAATATTTTGCTGTTCCGCGATTAGAACCAATCAACATAAGAGATTGCGCCCAATAAGTTGTATTGGTTATGCTTGGCTCTCGATTAAAAGAGCCATTTTGCTTTGAGCGATATCTAATTTTGTTATGCATTATATTCTCATTTAAATTATATGTTTTATTATCTAACCAATCAGGAGAATCTGGATTAAGATAATCAACTGTTGAAATTGTTTCTGCACCATTGTCTATAGAATAATAAACATCACCATTAAAAAATTTAACTTTCAATAAATGCCAGCCAACTGTTGGGTCGATAAACCCACTAGTTTTTACATAACTCATTTTATTATGATACGCTTTTTCGACAGTGCCAGAGTTAGTCAAGTATTGCATACTTCCACGAAAATCGCCAGCTGCACCTGATCGCTGACTCGGATGTAAGGCACAATATTGCCAATCATTTGCGTGAGCAATAATTGAATCATTGATGTGATTTGCTCCATTAGCTGCAACGCGAAAAACGCAATATACTGTGTTATTTTCGTAACTAAAATCCCAATTCGAAGCGAGATAACAATTTCCATTTAAAGATACATATTTTAATTGTTGATTTTTATTATTTGTATAATCATTAATTGTGCAATTATTTCCATGCACAGCATCGGAACTGGCATAAATATTATCTTTTCTTACCCTAAATGGATTTCCGCGAACAGATTTATTGTATATCATTTTCACATAATTACCATCCATTCCAACTGTTACTGGGTCAGAAGGATCTAGCCAACCAACACCCCGCGCCGATAAATAAGCGTCAAGTAAAGAAAAGTTTCCCAAATAACTCATGTTATAATTTACACTTTCTTTTGTATTTTACTTATTACATATTTTAATATTTCACTTCTTTTTATATCTTCTGCTCCAAAATGAAATGTATGTATACCTTTTTCTTTACTTTGATCATCATTAAAAAGAGAATACATGTCTGCAAAGCCACTCTTTCCATTGATATCACTTTGCATTGGATCACCACAAATAATTAATTTACTGCCGCGACCAAGTCGGGTCATGAGTGTGGTAAGCTCTTTGAATGTAAAATTCTGAGATTCATCAGCAATAACAATTTCATTCATCCAACTTGCGCCGCGAAGATAATTTACAGGCATTCCTTTGACGATATTCTTCTCTTTTATGAGGCTGGCTTGGCCAGGAACCAAAAGTTCGTCCAACTTTTCATTCATAGGCATCATGTATGGATTGATTTTCTCGGCCATTTCTCCAGGTAGTGCGCCAAGGCTTTTTTCGCCACTCTCGGCGATTGTGCGGACATATGTGATGCCGCGATCATTATTCATATTGTATAATTGTAATGCTCCATATATTGCTACATATGTTTTACTTGTTCCAGCAGGTCCACTTATAAATATGATACTGGATTCTTTATCAAATATTATTTTTAATAAAGCTAGTTGCTTTTCTGTTAGGCTTATTTTTTTTAGCTTGATATTGCGTTTGTGGATTGATGAAGCGATTTTGTCAATCTCGTTCTCATCCGTTATCTCGGGTTGTTTACGTTTTCGAGCCATTTTACTATTATATTATACACTTATTTAAGTTATTTTTATATAGTGGCCGGATTTTTTTTGAGTCGGGCAATATGTTATAATTTATTAGGTTGTATTTCATATTGAAAAAAGGCACCCCCGGCGTCTATTGCACAATGCGATTGAAAAATGAATTCATTTAATGGGTAGGGTCATAGGGGGTAGGGGGTACAGAATAACTAATAAATAAAACTTTTTTTAACTTTTTTTTCTATGTTTCCATAAGTACTTCTTTATCATATACTTACAACACAAAGTTTTTTTGCGTTTAGCTTGACTTTTGTCGATTTATAGATTAGTTTAATAGTATGTTAGATAAGAAAATAGAACAATTCATTCAAGACAATGGTCTTGTCCGTATCCAAGCGAGCCCGATGTCCGAGGCTTTCGACCTTTGGGAGTGTGTGGGTGGTCATGTTTGGACTTTTGACATGATCAAGCAAGCAGTAAAATAATTCGCTTTTTGCTTGCAATTGCATAAAAAATAGTTTACTTTAAATATATATGATTAAGACAAATAAAACAACATTCAAAGCAATCGTTCATGTGTTCTCTCTTGACGGAAATAAACTTCCTTTGTGGAATACGCACACAAACACTTTCATTGACATTGATAAAACACATCACATCTTGGAAATTACTGCTGAAAACAAGCACGAAGTTCGTGCCAAGATCTCTCGCATGATGCCAACACTTCAACACAAAGTCCAATTTAAAAAAGGCTTTGAAACAAAAGAAGGCGACAACGCTACTTGGTACATTCAACAAATTTATACAAAATAAGTTTGACACAATAAACAAAATACTTTAATCTACTATCATATGACAAATACATTAGAAGACAGATACCCAACTCTCGCAGTCGGGTTTGCAATGTCCAAAGCCGAAGGGAACTTGAAGTTTCTTGCTCAAGCTGAGTTGGCAACCTTTACGCAAGGTGAAGCTGTACTTGACGCATTGCACGCATTGCAAGAAGCACGCAAGGCATACGCCGAAGTCACAAGGGAGTTGAGCGAATTAAGAGACAGCTTAAAATAATGCTTGACATAATCATTCTGTCTGTCATAATAGGAATCATAACAACAATGAAAGAATCATGCGAAAAGTAACACAACAAATTAAACAAGCATTTGAACGCGGCGAAGCTAAGACAGTTGGCAACACCACCACAGACGGCAACACCGTTTGGTTGCATGGTAACGCGATTGTCAAGCGTGATGCTGACGGCTTGGTTAGGTGGTCGCTTGCAGGATGGAACACACCCACCACACGCGAACGCGTCAACGGCATAGCGAATGCAGATGTTTGCCAATTCAAATTCGAGCCTATACTAAACGGGCAAGTAATTGACTCATCCGATTGGTTTGCATCGCCTAATTCATTACCCGATCCTCTTGTGTTCTAAGTAGCACAGAGTCAACGACTTAGGGCAAACCGCCCTAGCCGTTTTTGCGTAACTCGTTGAATACCAACAGCTTACAACAAAATGAAAAAAAAGTTAAAAAAAATGAAAATAATGCTTGACTTTTGCCGTTTTGTCTGATACATTGTATATATGATTAAGAATAATAAAGTTGAACAAATAAGACAAGAATTAAATTTGGATCTCGACCTTGGCTTGGCATTGGCTGAAGCAGAAGGCAATCTCAATCACTTAGCCCGTGAGTCAAATTCTGCCGATTGGCAAGGTACAATCACGCAAGGCATAACAATTCTTGACGCATTAAATGCAGTACAAAAAGCAAGAAAAGCATTTCAACAAATAAAGCAAAATAAATCAAAATAAAGTTTGACTTTTGCAGATAATTCCATTAGATTATATATATGATTAAGAATAATAAAATACAAGTTCGCATTAAAGAATGGTCAACCCATTGGTCAGTTAAGATCTTTGATCAAGGCACCGACTCACAAGGCAATGATCGCCCACGAGTTCGCACGGCATCAAGCCAATCACATCTTAACAAGATCATGAGAGACGAAGGATTTAATCAATTCCGTTTCAATATTGTCTTTCAATAATAAGAAAAAAAAAGTAAAATAAAGCTTGACTTTTAGGAAAAACTCTGATACATTATACTTATAAATCAAAGATAATCTAACTCAAAAAAAATTATGACTAAATCCGAAATGCTCAAAGAAATCTCCATCCTTCACGAAACGCTGAAAGATTGCGTTCTTACTATCGCCGACAAGGTTGCGATTCGCAACGAAATCGGAGATCTTCAAGATAGGGTTTCCCTTCTTGACTTCGAAGAAGTTGAGGATATCGACTTCGGTCATCACTCCGAATGGGAGTAAAAATAATTAAAATAAAATTTTACTTTTAAACAAAAATAGATTTGATATACTTTATGCTTATGAAAAAAATACTAAACACTCTTCACGATTCTATTGCTTGTCTTACCTTTGTAGGTCTTGGTTATGTCTCAGTCCTTGTCTTTCTCTTTCCCTTCTTTACTCACTTTTCAAATTGGCAATGCCTCTTTACTTTTCCTTTCCTTTGCTTCTTTGTGTTGGCAGGCTTTTGGCTCAACTCAAGAGGGTAAAAATAATTAAAATAATACTTGACTTTTAGTAAAAACTAGATTAGATTATATATATGATTAAGAATAAAACATTCATTGCAAGCGTTCATGTCTCTTCCCTCGATGGTGAAGCAATTTCCTTATGGAATAGCAATACCAAGTCGTACATCGACATTGACAAGACACACCACGCAATCACTATCGAAGCTGAAGACAAGCACGAAGTAAGGCGAAAAGTCGCTCGCATGATTCGCACGCTTCAGCCTAAATGCCAATTTAAAACAGGCATCCAACGTAAAGAGGGCGATAATGCCCAATACTACATCCAACAAATTTATTCGAAATAAGTTTGACACGATCACAAAAATTTGCTTTAATAATAAAATGATAAATGTATTCAGACACCCGAATTTTGCTAATTGGTTTAATGTCGTCTTTAATGGTGAGTTAATTGACGGAGCAAGAACGCACGCCCAAGCTATCGAAATAGCTAAAAAATTAAGCGTAAAGTACAACTCGCCAATACTTTCTTCTAAGTAACTGAAGGTCAACGACTTAGGGGAAACCGCCCTCCGGAGTTTTCCGCAACTCGTTGAGCGGCAGAGACTTACAACAAAATCAATACAGATTCCGTGCCAACTTCGCAAGAAAATCGCAATAGGATTGTGCAAAAAGATAGTTGAAAGTTTTTCTTGCTTTTTCTTGGTTTGTATGCTATATTGTATATATAAAGTTAAGATAATAAGAAAGAAAAAAGTTATGAACCAAATCGAAATTGAAATCTCTATCCTTCGGGAAACCATCGAGGACTGCGTCCTCACCATCGCTGAGCGTGTAGCTCTTCGGGAGGAAATCTCCCAACTAGAAGCCAAGTTGGCTTCCTAAGTGATCAACCCTTTAAATCTACAAAAAAGCAAAATAAAACTTGCAATTACCTAAAAAATCGCTTACATTATACTTATGAAAACAATAACAGACTTTCGCAATCAAATCATCCTCGAAAAGGGTCTTGTTAAGACCTCTCTGTTCTTTTGGAGCGACTCTCAAGGTCGGGGTTGGAGTCTTGACAGTATCCTAAAAGCCACCACCAAAGACGGCAAACGGCTTGCCATCATGCACAAGAAAAAAAGATAAAGTTTTTCTTGACTTTTACCTTTAACTGCATTACTTTATATATATGAAAACAAAAGAACAACTCCTCAAAGACCTTGCTTGGTGGCAAGACCAACTCAATCGCTCGCGCAAGGAATCGCTTCGTTCGATTCGTGCCGTTCACGTGCAACACTTGCAGAGCGAAATTCAAAAGCTTGACAAGCTCGTTTTGAAGTCTCTCGCAAGCTCAGAAGCTTCCGCTCGTTAGGTGGCAACAAGCGCCCCCTCACGACAAGTCTTTTAAAATAGTTGAGCAAAACGCTTGACTTTACTCCATTTTCTGATACATTGTATATATAACATTAAATTAATATAACAAAAATAAATTATGAATTACGATATCTTACTTCTCTTAACTTTTATTCCTGCTTTCTTCTTTATGTATAAATCTATGACAGAAAAGAAAATTGATCTTTTTTCAGATGTGAGCAAAGAAAAGCTTGACACAAAATAAAATTACTATAATCTTATACATATGACAGAAACACTACTACAAGAAAAAAGAAGGCTTCAAGCCATCATTGACGATAATAACGACGATGCAGAAAATGGTTCTGCTTCAGCTAGAATGTGCGTGATCTCAGCTCAAGCAGATCTCGACAGAATTACTCGGAGTGAGCTTGCCGAGTTCGTCGCCCGCACTCCACTGCCTGACCCTCTCATAATAGTTGACTAGCGTAAAGCGTTAATAATCAACAACTTAGGGGAAACCGCCCTCCGGAGTTTTCCGCAACTCGTTGAGCGGCAGAGACTTACAACAAAATCAATACAGATTCCGTGCCAACTTCGCAAGAAAATCGCAATAGGATTGTGCAAAAAGATAGTTGAAAGGTAAGTGAGAAAAAGCTTGTAATCTGTTAAGTTGTCTGCTAGATTGTATATATGAATAAAGGAATTGAGATTCTCAAAAAGGTCAAAGCTGATCTTTTTTGGTGTGAACGCAGGCTTCGGCTTTCAACCGATAGGGTCGAGAAGGAAATTCTCGAAAACCTAATCGAACAAAACAAGGCTTGGCTTGCCGAGTGGGATTTTCAAGACAAGATTGCAATGAAAAATAATGTAAAATAAAGCTTGCAATTTACGAAAAAATAGATTAGATTACTTATATATGATTAAGACAAAAGAAACAATAATAAAAGAAATCGACTTCGGAACTAAGCTCGCACAAATGGAGGGAGCAATCGACTTTCTTCATTATATGCAAACAGAAAAAAAAGATTCCGACAGAACCTTGACCGAAGAAATGACCACCAAAGGACTTCTCGAAAAGGTTCAAGAGCTTAGAAAAATATTCAAAGAATTACAAAAATAATTCATTTTGTGCTTGCAATTTACGAAAAAATAGATTAAATTAAATACATATGATTAAGAAAACTAAATTCAACAAAGGCGATGTTCTCATCTCACGAGATAATAAAGTCTTTCAATTTATTCAAGCCACCAAGCACGACACGCTTGGAGTTATCGCAATGGTTCGCCCATACAGAACCAATCGCAAGGTTGGCATCCGATTTGAGGATGTAAAAATTCATCCACTTTTTGCAAAATAAGTTTGACAAACTCACATAATTAATCCATAATACTAAAATATGAATAACATTGATCTCATTCGCCAAGCAATCGAAAACGCAAAAGATGCACCTGTTTCTAAAGGTCTGTCTAGCTTCATTCAAGACATGAAAGCCGAAATTATGGCTGAGGAGTTGGTCGTTGAGCATGGCTTGCTCGAAGCAACTCAAAGAGATGTCGAGGATGAGGTTTCAGAATTGGCTTCATCCGAAGATAAAGCCGAAGAGGATGACGACTTCGACAATGACGAGAACCTCCACGATATGGAGTCAGTCAGCCCATCCATGCGAGCAATCTTTGAAGATTGATCTCGACAAGTCGCCCTCAATATGGTATAATAATAGCATGAACAAAGCAATAACAGAAAAAATTGATACATTAATCAGCACGCTTCAAGCGTTGACAATTCAAAGAGTCAATGCCTTGAGGCTTGGCAAGCAAGAAGAAGCGAGCCAAATTCAAGCCGTGCAAATCGACATTGACAACAAAATCCAAGAGTTAGAAAGGTCAATGTCCTAGTGGATTTGGTCACAATTATGATAATCGCATCGTTAATTGGAATCTTCAGGGGCTTAACTGATTGTGCTTTTTAATTGCACAATCTCTTTGTGAGGCAAGAGAAAAGTTTAGTTTTTCCTAAGTTACTGCAAGTCAATGACTTAGGGAAAACCGCCCAAGGTGTTTTTTCGTAACTCGTTGAGCATTAAACACTTAGGGAAAACGATCCTAGGCCTTTTTTCGCAAGTCGTTGATACTCAACACATTCGGATTTCTTAGTTCAAATCATTATTTATGTATTTGTATTTGTTATTTAAATATTTGGTATTTGAGTATTTAGTATTTGCTGCCCACAGAATTGTATTTGGTATTTACATTTTTGCCGTTCGTTTGACCAATTCAATTGTATAAGGTGAATGTTCAGTTACTCGATCAAGATCTGATTCGAGATTACGAATGGCGTTGACAATATAATCGAGCGTGCCAACAATTCCGGCAGGCTCTCCGTTTTTAAGTATTTGGTAACTAATCATTGTTTACTCTTTCTTTGTGTTTTTCGTCTAGTTCGTTATACCGATCTTGCTTGATTGAAAGCAAAAGTTTTTCGTGTTGCACTCCATCTTGTTGAAATTGACTCATCAACTTAGAAACTTGCATTCTATCCTGCCAACCAAGAACATCGTCAAAAGGTTGCAATGGAACAAAATCTCCACGCTGATTAAAGATTGCAACTTCGTAAGTATCAGGGTGATTGCCATAGAAGCATTGACCTCCATCCACATTAGATACAACGCTAATAGCGTAACCATTATCGAAAGTTATACTTGCTTGGACTCCCAAATCTTTTGCACTTGGGTGAGAGTTAAAATTTAAGTCATCAAAGGTCTTCATGGTAGATGTATATTGGATTGTTATTGTGTGTGAGTGTTGCGTGTTTTACGAATGTTTTGCTTGATATGTTTTTCTCGAATGTTGCTTGCGAGATAAAGACATCGGTCTGTTCGGTCTTCTTCTCTGCTTTAATAAGGACAACACATCCGTCTTTACTTTTGGTGATTAGATGTTTTTCTTTGTTCATTTAGTTTCGGTAAATAGATGAGTCTTGCGATTCTGTGAGAGTTTCGTAAGCGTGAGCTTTTTGAGCAATGCACTTTAACGCACTACCAACTACATTTAACATTGAAAGCTGATTGTTGTCAAGCATATTCTTGTCGGTCATCGGCTCGATCATATTGTCATGGATGAATGCCATAACTAATTCGTTTGCTTCGAGCGAGTCAACATCTTGGACTTGCAAGTGGTTTGGATCGTTAAGATACATAAGTCAATTTGGTTTTGTGTTTTAGTTTCCGATCAAGAATTTTGTTTTTCATCTTGAAAGGGCGAGCTTTTGTAAAGAGAATGGATTGTCTTATCTTAATTTTTTTCGCTTTCATAATTAATAGTATGACAGAATTTTTTGTGAAGTCAAGTGTTTTTTTAGTGAATAATAAAATGATACCAAACACGGAGGGAGTCGAACCCACAAGAGTATAATTAGGACTGCAATCCGCACCTCTCTTAATCACCACTAATTTGCAGATTAGTTTGATCGTGTTGGTAAGTATTAGTATGTCAGAATCTCAAACTAAGTCAACCCCTAAATGCAAAAAAATGAAAATAGTTGCAAGCTCTTGATGCTCAATGACTTGCGCGAAAACGCCCAGGGCTTTTTGCCCTAACTAGTTCATAGCCAACAGTTTATGACATCTGCATAAATACATAATAAAATGTATGCACTAAAGGTTAATAAAATTGATGTAAATAATAATGCTTTAATCATTTTAATATCCTAACCATTCCAATACTTTTTGTGCGTTATACTCTTCTTTGTCGCCCATGTCCAAAATAAATTGATGAATATCTTGGCAACCATGTTTTGAGAGTTCTTCAAATGCTCTTGCTTGGCTAATCATTAAATCTTCGGCTGAATCGTAATAAGTGTCTGTCATGCTTTAATAATAGTTGGAATGCTTTTGTTTGTCAATACTTCTTTGTAGTCTAATTGTTTCAATAAGTCAGTGAATTGCAAGTAATGCTCAAGATAAGTGAATTGAATTTGCTTTTCCACTCTTTCATTAACTTGGTAATCAATGATAAAAAAAGTTTTATTCTTTTGGTTGCAATGTTTTCTAACTGAATAAGTTTTTGCTTTCATTATGAGTTTACCCCTTCTTGAACAAATCCCGTTGAGTCCTTCTTTGCCATGCCTTTTTCGATAAGCCCAACAACAACACCTTTCTTATCAAGAAAGCGAAGGTCATTATCATCACCATTGACAACCTCAAAACCTTTCCATGTTTTAGGTAATTGATTGCGAAATACAACGGCAACATTGCCACCCATTGAAAGAACCATCTCGCATTTTGTATCGTTTGTTTCCGAGCGACTAAAAGTCAAGTGGTAATTAGAGGGAAACTTTTCCTCGCCCTTAATAAAAGGCTTGTCGAGAAAAGAACACATTCTTTTAAATGATTTCGTATAATCATAAAACTGAACATCCGAAAATTTATCAAAGATTGACTTTGGCTGATCTTCGTTAAAGAAAACAGATTCCCACATTACATCACTTGTGAGATTAAGTCGGAAAACCGATTTCATTCCTTTCTTCGTTGCACTCTTAATTGAATTAGAAATTTCTTTCGATAGCTTCGCAAGAAAGTCTAACTGATGATTGAAGAACAACTTTGTCTTGGCGACACGAGATTCTTGAATTGAATTCATTTGTCCACGACCTGCCGTATTGAGGCAAGATGCCGTGCAACCTTTAGAACGCCAACGGCAAACTTCGAAGCCTGAAAGACTTGCTGGGGCAAAGTGAATGCCTTTCGTTATGTAACCTAATTTCTCGCCTTTGAGAATTTTTTGATTACCTGATGTGAGAAGTGTTGTCTTAATCATGTATTCCATTATGACAGAATAAGGTGCAAAGTCAACCCCTAAATGCAAAAAAAGTAAAAAAAGTTTTGTTGCGGATGTCGTTGATACGCAAAGGCTTACGAAAAAAAACCTAGGCCCGTTTTCCATAACTGCCTGGCCTGCAACGACTTACGAAACAATAATTCAAGATGCAAAAAAGCCTCCCCGAAGGGAGGCTTTAGCCTACTCGTTTCCGAGCTTGCGATTAACCAACTGACCTCTTAAAAGATTTGTTAGCACAAGTCGCACGAAGAACATGGCGACGATTAACTCGACGATTTGCTCCATTCATGTCCGAAAACATAACATGACGAGAAGTCACGCTATTGACTTTAGCAGAGAAGACCTTGCGTTGCTCACCTTGCTTGACAAGAAGAGAAACGAAACGACCTTTGAGACTATCAACTACATTTTTGAGTTTTGCTTGATTTTTCATAATTTTAATTTTTGTTAGGTTTGTGTTTGGTTTGTGATTAAGAATGATTACTTTACAAGTGCGACTTCGGAGTCAAGAACACCATGCAATGCGAGAGAACGATTTGGTAAGGCATGAACTCCACCTTTAAGGACATGAGTAAAGCCGTTATACAATGAGTGCATATTCCGAGCAGAAAAGTCATCATGTTCGGGTTTGTGCCATTGCTCGACTACATCAGCGATTTTGCCCTTGCTGATCGCACCATTTTGGTATGCACGGATAACAAGGTCATGAGCTTGCTCGTTGCCAAGTTCATACTCCTTGTATGCTTCGATGCGTTTCTCATCGCTTGCCCATGTCTCAGTCATCTTGCCGAGAGTGCGAGCGATAACTTGAGACAAGTCAGTCAAAATGTTTTTTGTGTGCCGTCTTGCAAGAGTCACTTCGTTAGTGAAGATAAGGTTGGAGCAAACAAATGGAGCATTGCCCATGCACAAACCTGCTGGAAAGCATTTGTCGTGCGAGTTGCGAAGACCAAGAATTGTGCCACGATCATCAGAATCGGAACCTGTGTTCTTGATGTGAAAGAGACCGAAGTAACGCTGACCGAATCGGTGAAGAGAATGGTAAGTGTCAACAATTTCCCAACCATTGTCTTGGATTTGGTTTTGCACACGATCAACAAGGAACGCATGACCGATTGGTTGCCAAGACTCAGTCTTTTCGGGAGTCTGTACGGACTTTACTTCGCTAAAGTCAATTCTTTTTGTGCCACATACGGAGAGATCAATTTTTTTATTCATAATTTTTAGTGTTGGTTTATCGTCTTTGATGGGTTAATTATACTAAAGTTTTTGGTTTTTGTCAAGCTTTTTTTTTCTTCGATTAAGTTTTTTTTGTTTCGACTAATTTTTTTTAAGTTCAGTTATCGTCTTGATGTATACTAGTATGACAGAAAATGATGTAATGTCAAGCTTTTTTTTTCGATAATCTTTTGGGCTTTTTTGACACCTTCTTCTGTACCAAATTGACCAACTAAGCGTTTAAAGGTTTCCCAAGAAATTGTATTGGTGGGAAGTTTTTTCCATTCTTGCATTCTTTCTTTAGCATTCATAAATACAAGTATGACAGAAAATTCCGACAAGTCAACCTTTTTTTGATAAAGTTAAAGTTGTTGTAAGTTACTGAATATCAATGAGTTAGGGCAAACCGGCCAGGGCGATTTTCCGTAAGTCGTTGAATAGCAAAGGCTAAGGCGAGCTTGGGTTTTCCCAAGCCCGCCCCTTTAACTATACTCTTTTTTCGAGAGAGTAAAGTTCACCAAGAAGAAGGTTGTGAGCCAATTTCTTAGCAAACAATTCTTCTCCCCTCAAGCCTCGCAATTCAGCTTGAGCCAAAGCGTAGCCCATATTGCGAACTTTATTCCTAAGGTTTTCAATTCGAGAATTTCGCATATCTTATCCTTGGTTAGGTTGTGAATAGTGGTTGTAAGATTGTTCTGCTTCTTGGGCAGAGTCAAAACTTACTGCGATTAAATCCCTTGAGTCATAAGGATGCCAAGGCGTGGCAGACTCTTCAAAGTACAATTCCCATTGCTCTGAATCTTGGTTGAAACTTGGTTTGTCAAGAGGTTGTCCCTCGCATACTGCATCAATATATTCGTTCATCCTTATCCCTCCATGTGGTTGAGTAATTGGTCAAGAACAGATTGCTTGTTGCCCTTGAATCCGAATTCAGATTTTACAATCGAGTAGCAACTTCTACCTCTCGACATCTTTAGTCCATTCATTTCCAATTTTATTCCTCTTGCGAGAGTCCGTAATCGGAATGCGTTAATTTGTTGTGGTGTTTCTAGTGTCATGCTCATAATTTATAGTTTGTCAGATTTTCAGCGAAAGTCAAGCCTTAATACCAAGAAGAGTAAAAAATTCTGTACTTCTTCTCAAGCATTTTTCTTGCTTCTTTGATGAATGCCAAGTCAGATTCTTTGTACCAATAATCGTTATCGGCATGAGGTTCATCATTTTCGTCAGTCCAAAAATAAGAATCAGAACCAAAAAAGAATCCGTCTGTTTGGGGTAACTCAAAGTTAAGAATCGCATCTTCAAGAGAATCAATATCTTCAGATGTGAGTGGTAATACTGCACAATTAAAATCACCATCTTCGTTAGCATTTGGGCAACCTTTGCTTTGCCAAAGGTCTTCCATCCAACCTTGTAAGCGATTGTGTTTTCTCCACTCGGCAACTTGAATATCGTTGTCTGAATTGCGTTTGCGTGGTGGTCGTGCGTATGCGTACTGATCTAATCCCATGATTTTTTCCTTGTGTTTATAGTTGTGCTGATTGAAATGAAGACTCTATTCTAAGCTCATTTTGCAATGATGTCAAACTTAAAATGATGTCTTCTAAAACTTCTTCGGCTGATTGAAATGTACTTCCAAGTGGAAACTTTTCGGGGTGACGCTCGTTCTGCTCCAAGCAAACCTTGGACATTGGATCTGCGTATGCCATTTCTCCTCGAACGATGCTTAAAATGTTTTCTCTAATTTTTGCTTGTGTCATAATTACTTGCTCCAATCTACTTCATCTAGTTGAACTTCTCCCATTCCGAAGATTAACTCGAAAATCACCATTAACTCTCTCGGACTTAAATAGTCAAATTGGTCAATAATCTCTTTTTGGATACTTGTTTTGGTCATTTGTGTTTCATTCATAATACTGCTAATACTTGTTTGGGTTCTAATCTTACGGCAATAGCATAGTCTACCATTTGTTCCGTGTCCTTGTCAACAAAATTCTCATACTTATATGGGTTGTATGAAACAGGTCGTGCGGTGGGATGAGATTCTCTCCAATCACCCATTTGCCAATTCTCTATATAACCCTCGATTCCTGCATGAACATTTTTACGCTGTTCTTTTAAAACTCTTTCTCGCCCACTCTTGCTAACCTTGAAAGTGCAACTATACATTGCCAATAATTTAGTGTGAGCCTTGACCAATCCGTTTTGCTTGATGCTCCAACATTTTTTGTGAAGATTTTTGTAAACAAAAACAGGACTACCAAAGTCAATCTTATATCTTTTTTCGTTAGGTTTAGTGCTGATCATGTATATAAGTATGACAGATTTTTGCGTGTTGTCAACCCTCTTTTTTCAGATCGTCAACAAATTTAGCCAAACGCTTGAGTTCAGCAATAGCGTTTTGTTTGCAGGCATGACCTGCTTTTGGGCTTTGCAGAATTTCTACGCAAATAGAAACTGTTGCTTGCCATGAGGGAGTCATATCAATCGTTTTCATAGTTATAATTATGAACTAGTTAGTCACACCTGTCAAGACTTTTTTCAAAAAAAATTTATATAAGACGTAAAGCGTTGAACTTCAAATACTTATAGCAAACTGCCTAGGCGGATTTTCCGCAACTTGTTGATATACAACGACTTATGTAAATTATAATTTTATTCTTTTTTTTTCTGAATTTATTTTTATTTTATTTTCTTTATTTATTTGGATTGTTATTTGTTCCCCCCTTATTTGTAATATATATAATTGGTATTTGGTTGTGTTATTTGAACAAGGGAATATTTGCTTTGGGTTTTAATAATCTTCGTTTTTATTTTCGATTGCTGCGCGGATGAGACCTAGGATTATTGAGACGACAATAATTAAAGTCGGATCCACTATGCTGTGCCAGAATACTTCTTCCAGATTTCTAAATCAAGATCAGTCACTGACTTACCTAGTTGTCGAGCAATACTCTTAAAGATGTTCGCGAAATAATGATAAGTGTTCTCGTTGGTCGGCGTGCTCTTTGGGGCGTCACTGTATCCTTGATCACGAAGGAACCTTAAGATATGTGTATCGAGCATTGGTTCGTCAAAGTCTTCGCGACTATGAGAAAGAAAGAATCTTGCTGTTTTGAGCCCGATGCCAGCAACCTGTAGTAAACGGTTAAGAGTAACGGTTTGAAGGTCTTGAATCTTGGATACAGCAACATAAGAATTGTATCTTTGCTTGTATGGGCTAAGCTTTGCCCAATGCATGATCTCCTGCAACCGGCCCAATTTAATCAATTTTCTTATACAATTAAGTGGAGTAGTTTCTTTTGTTATATCTTTTGCTCTTTCAATAAACACTTCTAATTTAGGTGCTTCGATTGAACTTTTCTTTCCTGCTACATTAATACAAAATAAGATAAATTCTTCTAATTCGTATTGTGTTCTATTATAGTTTGTTACTTCTGCTGGATTAATCATATGTTTTTTTTGTTTATGGTTATTGTGCAATGTGGAGTGTTGTGCGAAGATTGTCGCATTCTTTACTCGAGAAAAATACTTCTCTGCAATAGTCGACATCTCTATTTTCTACATCTTCGATGCGTTGAATTGCACGCCAAACAGGCATGCGTTCTCTTTGCATTCCGCCCCATTTGATTACTACTCTCATGTGTGGAAAGTGTTCGTTGAGTTCGGCGAGTTGTGGTTTGGTTATATATCCGTAGTTCGCGAGAATGTTTTTTAATGTGTTCATGAGTACTAGTATGACAGATTTCGAATCATTGTCAAACAAAAAAACCTACCCAAGGAATAAACCTTGAGTAGGCTAGAATGCATGATTAAGAAAATGGTGTGGGGAAGGACTACTGTATACCTCCAATTTTTCGGCGTGAACATCAGTTCATTGTGTACCTACTTCAAACTACAGACTAGACATGGTATTGTCATTTGGCTCATTCGATTGAACTCTACCAACCCTACCACAGGGATCTGCATACTTTAGCCCGCTCACGACAGGCTTATTCGGTCACCCACAGGATGTCTCCGTCGAGAACATCCAAAGTTAAAACAAATTGAAATGAGAATGTAAACTCTGATCTACAGAATGACGTATTAAACTCCAACTTGTTTTTAAAATGTAAAAGATCAATTATTTTATTTGATTGAGTTTATTTCTCAATTGTTATACGAGTATTATACTATATATTTGATTAAAAGTCAAGTACTTTTTTATATATTTGTAATTTTATTATTTGCTAATCTATTTATTCTTAATAAGTCTTGTTGTATTTGATTGATGTATTTGTATGTATTATTTGCATCAATTATTTTATTGTTTGGATATTGTGTGCAATGATAAAGATCAGCAATAAATTCATTTAGCTTGGCGAGTTTAACATATACATATTCTTTTTCAGTTAGCTCGTTGCGAAGTTCTTGTTCTGTGGCGAACATCGAGGCTTTTGGGGATAGTGGCTTGATCATCCTTGTTGAGCTAGAGTTGAATCATAGAAATCCTTGTCTACCTTTCCGTCATCATCACGAACCTCAAGCTCAGTGCATTCAGCAGGATAAACATGGCATTCAGCATCCTTTCCGTTTTGGCTAATGTACCAAGTCGGAGGATTAAGAGGCTTAACGAGCATTCCTATAAAGCCGTACTCTACGAAATACTTCTTGACGATTGATTCGCCAATTCCATTAATTTTTACATTCAATTTAGTTCCGATAGCAGGAATCGCTTTGGTGCTTGCCCATGCGAGCTTTTGGAATTCAGTATAGGAACTAACAGGTTGTTCAATTTTTTTGTGCATAATTATAGTGTGTCAGATTTTAGATTAAATGTCAAGTTAAATAAAAATTCCTTTCAATCTTAATCTTGCTCGGCTTGCTTCGACTCGTGCAATGCGAACTGCATCTGCTTTTTGAGATAGTTTGGTGGAATAGTATATACTATCCTCGGCAACTGATCCATAATTTGCAAACTTACCTTGCTTGTTCGCAGGTGTGTGTTTACCACTTTTAATATCTGCCATTACTTGGCTCGCTCTCGCATTTTTCGCAATACTCATAATTTTATATAATTTTTAGGTTAATTAGTTTTAGCAATTTGTTTTATGTATTCTAGTATATCAGAATGTAATATATTGTCAAGTCTTTTTTTTAAGAAATGAATCCATATGTTGGAAGATCAAATTCATGATCGAACATTCCTACTTCATCCCATCCATAAAGAATCAATGCTTGATCGAGATCATCTTTCATTAAATACTTTCTGTCAATAACTGCGAGTTCGCTACCATTTGGTATCATGCCGTCAATATTTTTAATGTCGATTTCTTGAAATGTCATAGTACTTTTCCTCCAACTCTATAAACAGACCATTGTTCTTGTCCTTGATAAGAAATGTATTGATTGTCATTCTCTGCCCAATCAACTGCACCTTTAAGTGAACGAAAATAAAGAGGCGATTCGCTCGGACTCGCATCGTCTACTAACATATATACTCCCTCTGCGAGATCGCATGGACTGACATTCTTTTCTTTTTCTGCTTGAGCTTGCCACTCAAGATATTCTAGTTGTTCTTCGCAATAATTCATAACCCTAAGTATATCAGATTAGGATTTGTTGTCAAGTCTTTTTTTGTTGAATTTACTTTTTCCCCCGAATGCTCCTGTTGGAGTAGCTTGTCCGCCCTTTGAGCCGAACATCCCTTTTCCACTTTTCTTTTTTCCAACTAAGTATTTATTTGAGTTTATTTGATTCATAATTTTATTAAATTTTATTTGCGATTAATCTATATGCTTTATCTACTGCAAAAGATATTAATGTTAGAATTGTTATTGCTCCTACGCAACTTACTATTGAATGTATTATTTCGTATATCATATTCTATAATTTATTTTATATAATTAAGTGTTTATTTGAGTTGTATTGTTTTGCTTTTTATATCATGCAATTGTATTGTTTATTTAGTATATTATATTGTATAAGAGTAAATACTATAATAAAGCATTTTATATCATGCAAAAATTTGTTTATTTATTTCTTATTATTTGAGCAATCAACATTAGTGTTTTATTTAAATCAGATAATTCTTTTCTTACATCATCTGCATATCCATTTGAGATAGATATTTGATCAGTTAGTTTCTCCAAGGTAGAACTTACCTTTGCTACTTGATCTGCATTCGTACCGCCCATATCATAAATCGCATCTTCTATTCTATTCAAGTCGTTTTTCTTCATAATTACAAGTATGGCAGAAGATTTGGCGATTGTCAAGAACTAATTTTAAAAAAGTGGTGTGCCCAAGGAGGGACTTGAACCCTCACGCTATTACTAGCAACGGATTTTAAGTCCGTAGCGTCTACCATTCCGCCACTTAGGCAAATTATTTGGATTCTATAAATTCTTTTGTTAATGGCGGGATAGACGAGACTCGAACTCGCGACCTTCTGCGTGACAGGCAGACACTCTAACCAACTGAGCTACTACCCCCATTATTTGATAAAAATATTTGTATAATTAAGTGGCGGAGAAAGAGGGATTCGAACCCTCGGAAGAGTGTTAAACCCTTCAGCAGTTTAGCAAACTACCGCATTCGACCACTCTGCCATTTCTCCTCGAAATAACATTACACTTTATTTGTCGTAAATATTTGTACAATTAAATTCGGGCGAGTCAGTCCACATTCCTTTGGCATATTTGCCATCGTTTGTTTTGAGATTGATTGTTGCGTACAAGTGTTCAAGCATTGCCTTGTCATCTTCGCTTTCTTTATTTGATGTTTTATTTTTTGCAATTATTTCATTAACTTCATCTAATATATGATCTATTTCTCTTCGTGCGTGCATTACTTATTATTGTTTTTTAATTTTATTAAATATTCTTTTAAATTAGTCGCTTCTATATATGCCCTATCTATATTATCATTACCTATATGAAATCCGATACTCTCATTACTTGTAATAACATTCTCTGTTTCTTCATCATCAAAACAAGAAATATTTTGTTCAATTAATTGTATTATTTCATATGATAAATGTAATACATCTTCATCGGTATATTTATTTGCCATTGTTTACTATATTATTTAATAATTGTAATGTATATTTAGCTTCCCACAATGCTTTTTCTCGCTCGCCTAATTCCATGTAAAAATTCATGCTATTATTGCAGAGATTTATGGTTTCGGCATCATCAGTTGATAGTTTATTTATCTTTGTATTGAATATTTCTATTATTTCGGCACTTATCTTTTGTAATTCATCCATTTTTTTATGCAATTAAGTATATTTATTTATTATTTTATTTATTTTCTAGTGGTGGAACATCAATATCTTGCGTATTATGCAAACTAGACTCTGTTACATCCATGCTTTCTTCTAATTTACAACATTCTTTCTCTAAATCTTGCTTGATTTGTTGTGTTGGGGCAGTTTTCACCGCCTCTTTATACATCTGAAGCATTTTATCTTTGCTCATTGGCGGTGGACTATTAGTTTTCTCATTCATAATATACTATATACTATACAATATAATAAAAGACAAGTCAAGAATAAATGTAAATAATTATAAAATTTTGTAAATAATTGAAAGATAATGACTTATTATATTAATCTTTGTAAAGAGTTGGAAATCCATGAGAATTACGCTTGATTGATTGCTTTCTTGGCGAGTTGCTCGACTTGATCCTCTTGATCCGCACAACTTGATAGAATATTTTGTTCAATAAACCTCTCATTATCAGCACTAATTTTATTAATTTTTTCATGTAATTGCGTTATTTTATTTATTATTTCTTGTATTGTATTAATTTCTTCATCATTTGAAAGACAATCTTCGACCAATTTCTTTAAACAATAATCTAATGTAGAATAATATCCAATTAAATGCCACTTATATTGTACATTATTTGATGAATTATTTTGTGCGATTGGCTCGCTACCACTCTTGCCGTTCCTTCCATATGGATTTTTTGCTTGTTGTTTTTCTTTTTTTACTTCAACACACAAGTTTAAACTATCATATCTTCTAATTCTATAATTATTTATTTGTATTTGCATTATTTTTCTTTTGTTATTAAGTTATAATCGAATGTTTTATTTTATATATTTAAGTCGGGCAACCCACTATCACCCATTTTACCCCACATTTTAATAATTTTATTTATATTTTTATTTTATATTTTAATCTATTATTTACTATACTAATATTCTTATTATATTGTATTGTTTTCCTTATATAGAATGGTATATGGTGTTATAGTATATAGGGATGATTAATAGGGTATCTTACGAGGTTTCTATGAGGCATTCCTTGGTATGCTTGTTTATAGTTGTTTGATATGTTGGCTTATATGTAACATATATGTTTAACATATGTTTATTCATAATTTCTAAAACCTATTGCATAAGGAAACCTTGGAATTCCATCGGGAGTAAGTTGGAAATACTTAATGGTTGCTAACTGACCAATATAATCTTTGCGATTATCATAGATTTCTTTGAGGTATTCAAATGAACCTTTAATATTAGAATTGAATGTGGTATTTGTTTTCGGACAATAACACACTAAATGTTTTGCAGTTCCACTACGATTGCCATTTCCAATATTAATATCTACAACTTTATATTCTGCATCAATAAATTCTTTTCTTTTTAATAATGATGTACTTCTTTTGTTATCATATTTAGATAGTGATTTGCGAACCATTTGTCCTTCGTATCCTTGTTCAAGATATTGTTCATACAAACTATTTAGATTGCCGAGAGAATATACTTCATTTGTTTCAACTAATATAATATGTTTGTTTGTCATTAGTTTAGCTTTTAGTTCATCCATTCTAAAATCAAACGATTGGTTTTCATTTACAACATCATTGATCTTTGGTGCATCATATACATGATATTGAATAGTATCTTCTGCTTCTGCGAGTCGTTCTTGATATTCAGTTTGCTTTTTGGCAAATGCTTTATCAGTCATACTTGCTGACTTGGTTGGTCTTTGCTTGCGAACAAGTGATGTAATCTTGTTGAAGTTTTCACGCAAATCATGGTTGTATAGTTCACCATCGAGAATAGCGTTTGGATGAGCGAGAAAGAACCCATTTAGGCTTTTAAGGATATGAGGTATGCACTCTATCTCCTTACCATTGCGAGTTCGTCCTACGAGTTCTCCATCTTCTTTGCGAACAACACAACGAATGCCATCTAGCTTTGGTTGCGAAAAATGAGGATACTTACCAACCAATTCGTCTTGACGATCTTTAAAATTGTGTGCAAGCATTGGCTCATAAAACTTTTTTTTCTGTGCATCTATCTCGTTGAGGGCATACCCACTATCCAATTTCTTTTGGAATTTAGCTTGAGCTTGCAATTCTGCTTGACCTTCGGGAGTTGTTTCATTACTTCGCCCAACATTCTTGGCGATTGTGGTTGTAGCTTTATCTTGGGTCTTCTTGCCCTCAACCAAGCCTTTAACTGCATAAAAGGATGCACCATCGATGTGCATCGTCCACTCACGCAATTTTCCTTTAGTATCTACTTTATATAATGTCTGCAATGTTTTCGTCATGGTTATAATAATACGAAATTTTTAGCTTGATGTCAAGCATTTAAATTAGTTTTTGTAAGATTTTTAATTCTTTGATTCCCAAGTGTTTAGATAAATACAAGCAAAAATCTATTAAATTAGCCCGATTTGAAAATACAATGTCATGTCGAATATAGTCTGCGACTTGAGCATATTGTCCATCTTGCCAACGCTCTGTTAATTGTAAAAATAAATTACTTTGATTGTCTTCTGCGATCTTGGGCATTGCGAACCTTTTGAGTGACCATTACATTCGGCATATCAATGTGTGGCACAAGAGGCTTTGCACCCGAATGCGAAACCTTTTTTGAGACTTCATGTAATTTTGCACTTTGTTCTTTTGAAGTGTTTCTTCTTGTGGTTGCTTTTTTGCTCATGTTATTTTATAGTTTTTTTTGTTTAATTAGCTTTGGTTGTTTGTAGATGATCCCAAGGAAATCCTTCAATTTGATCTAAAATTTCGTTCAGACAACTTAATTCTGAAATGTATGCTTGTTCTTCCTCTTGGCAAAGTGTGTGTGCGTTTGCACAAAATTCCATACGCTCGTATATTTTATTTATTATTTCTTGCATTTATTTTTTTCTCCATATAGTTTGTTTTAATGAAAGTTTGATTGTTTTGAAATTCAAGTAAACATGATTTAATGTATTTAAATAATTTATGTTTTTATTTAAGTAGGTAATCATGTTCTTCTCTGTATGAAAGTTTATTTGTTTGTCTTCTTCGTTATCCTTGTATGAAATGTTATACTTCAAAATGGAATCTCGTCTCTTGGGTCTTGTTTGAAACTTCTAATATCTTTCTTTTTCTTCATCTTCTGTGCGAATGTTCGCTCGTTATGTTTAATATAGCACTTATCGCCATTCTCGTCAAGTTTATTATACGCAATCGCAAAACCTAAAGATTTAAGTGATTCAAGATCAACCTCATCAAGACTTTTCTTGCGAGTCATATTGTTAATTGCTTGTGCGTGAACAGAAGTAACTACATAAAGAGGTTCGCTTCTATTGCTTAAAATTTTATGTTCAACTAAGATTTCGTCTTTCATTTTGATCCGCCATTTATATCTTTAAGGTAATTTTCTCTAGCTTGATTTCTTTTAGCTTCATTAATTTCTTCTTGCAATAAAGTATTGATTCTGTCCATGTCTTCAATATAAATTTCTTCGTAATGCTTTTCTATTACATTTGCAATTTCTTCTGTGCAGTTGTAGAATCTTTCCATTGTCTTATCGTGATCTTCTTTTTGAATCGGCAAATCTGAACTTTGCCTAATACAACCTTCTATTATTGAGTAATCGCACATTTTTCTTTATTCATTAAATTTTTAATTTGTTCTTTAGTTTCGCTCCAATGTTTATCTGTATCTTTACTTATTCTGATTATGCTATAATTATACCATACATCACATATTCTGTCAATGTTTTTATCATCGGCTTTTACTTTAAAATGATTCCAATTTTTTTCTCCATCAATTATTTCTTGTTCAATCCATTCAGAAGGGAAACCAAAAGGAAAATACATTAAATTATAATCTAACGCAAATTTTTGTGCAACTGAAACAAAACTTCCCTCTGTTTTATGGCATTCATAATAGTTTGAATCATCGCCCCAAGACTCGTAAACGCTGATATAGAATTGAAAACTATCTTTTATTGCAACATCTTCTTGTTGCCATTTTTGTAACTCTTCATCACCATGCTCAATTAATTGAACACTATATAGTTTGCCATACCATTTCATGTGAGACATGATCTTCTTGTTGGAATAAACTAAATCTTGAAACTTGCAAAGAAGTTCATTATTCGATTCTTTAGTCTGACTTGTTCTTCTAAAACTTACTGATAATCCTTCGCCACTCATCTTTTATTCTCCTCTGATATACTTTCCAAACTCATCATTATCCATACTAGATGTTCCACCAAGAGGTTCGCAATATGAAACTTCTGCATTTTGCTTCCATGCTTTACTAATCTCCCAATCTCCATCCATTTGTGATAAAGCCAATTCTTGAGCCTTTTTTGGTGATTTAGCTTTTACTTCGTATGTGCGATATGTCGTACTTGCAATTTCTACTTCAAATGTTTTGTTCATAATTAAAGAATAAAGCAAATTCTAGTTCTTGTCAAGCCTTTTATTTTCTAATATAGAAATCAATTATGAATGCGAGCATAATACAACAAATAAATATTGTCGATAAAGTTAAATCATTCATTTGAATATTTTTTAATTTCGTTGTTTTTTAAGTTTAATTCTCTTTCTATTTCCTTGGCGACATTTTCACCAACAGATATTTCGTGATCTTTTGAAAGGGAATCTAATAATTCTACTAAATTTTTTCCTATTTTAATTCTCTCTTCATCTCCAACTAAAAATAAGTTATTTGCATTTATAAGCATAAGATCATCTATTTTGACGATAATATGATTGATTGCATCTGTGCTTCCTCGTATTCCTAATTTTATTTTCATATTTTAAATATTTGCACGGAGAGTATCCGTGACTAACTCCAATATAGTAGTAATCGAATTACTTGCTAGTCTTTTTCTGCTGATCGGACATGGTAGATCTTGCTCATTCAATAAGATCAAGTTACTAGTAAACTATCACGAATTACTGAAATCACTCACATTAAGAGGTGAACCTATTTTTAATCTCCAAAAGAATTTGTTATGATTAACATAAAAAGTAAGGCAACTCCACAAGCAATTAAAACATTAATTGCATAAAAAACATCGGGTAAATTATAAATTAAATTGTTCATAAAGAATTTCCATGTTCGTCATCACATATTGTATTTAAATGTTGGTTCGATCCTTTATCGTGACATTCATACTCTTCTTCGTATTCGTTTAACGCTTTTTCAATAACGCTTGCTAAGACAATACTTTCGCCATATTCTAAATTGCTATATCCTTCGCCAACAAAAATAGAACGATTTTCACATTCAACATAAATTTCTGCTCCACCTTTTCGAGTTTCTGTTTTCCACTTCATTTTTTAATTTGTTTAATTTCTTTAAGTTTATATCGTTTTGCGAATTCAATATCTGATTTTTGATTCGACATTAATATCATATCTGATCGAACAAAAATTCTCATGCAACTAACTCTATACCTTGTTGATGAGGAACTAAAACTTCAAAAAGAAATCTGCGAACTGATTCTGTTATATCTAATAACTCAGAAAATTCGTTGTAACTAAGTGAATTGCTATCTCCTTGTCCTCCATAACAAATTCTGTAACCTTCTTCAAGAGGGCAAATATTCTGACCTCGATGCTTGGTATAGTTTCCATGCTGATCTCTCTTCCACTCCCATTCGCAATGAAATGAATTTATGTAAATCAATATATTAACTCGCCCAAGATTATTACCAACGCTATCTTTTCTGTGAGTGCAATCAACAAAGTCAACATTCGCACTAGGAAATTCTGACTTAACATCTTTAAGTTGCACATGAACTGCACGATAATTCTCACTTCCATGATATGAGCCATTGTTCCATGAACTCGTATGCAATTTGCCGTTCGTCTTTTTGCACATCTGTGCATCACGATCACTCTTGCTTTTATAGCTTAACACATTTTCTTGTGGCATTAACTTTTTAATAACATTATTACTTTTGAATATAATGTCTTCGGGACTCCATGTGTTCCAATTTACTTTCGCATTTTTAAAATAATTCATTTTTTCAATTTGGTTTTTATTGTTTATTCTTTATATACTAGACTATAGATTATAATGTGTCAATCTTTTTTTGTTCTAATCTTGTTAGATTGTATTCTTCTTCTGTTATGTAACTATAACTTGATAAAAATTCTTCTTTACTTAACTCGTTAAAGTCTTTCATCTTTTCTTCATCGTCTATAAAATCTGCATGATTGTGATGATGGCAGTCAAATTCATTTATTGAGAAATTCTTGAAATGCTTGCCGTGATTATCATAGAAATCTCGCACAACATCTAATGCTTCCATAACTCTCTTGCTATTTGGATTCTCTTCGCAATCTCCAACGGCAGATGTTTCTGCTTCATTCAATACTAATTCTATTGCTTCAGATAACTTCATAACTCTTCGTCTTCTTCACCTTCTTCTCTTGTGCCAACAACTAAAAGTTTAATGTCTTTGCCGTCTCCACTCAATCCGAAAAGTTTTACTGCATCGTTATATATAATTCCATCTTCTGAATCTATACTGATCCAAGAGCAATTCTGAATTTCTCCATCAGTCTCACTTTCAACTACATCCCAACCGAATTCCAACATTCTTGCTTTTTGATATTTTGTTAATCTCATATTAAATTTTATTTAATTATACTCTTTCCACACTTCATCAAATCCAACTAATGCTTCGGTATCTCCACCGATATAGTCTCCATCGAATCCATTTTTATTTTCAACTATCAACGCTCCTCTTGATTGAATCTGCTTTACTTTTCCACATTGCTCAATGTCGGATTTGAATCCTACCCAATCACCAACATTTACTTCAAAGGTTTCTTCCCATTTGTTTGTAATTTTCATTCTATAAAGTTTTCTACATTTACATGAAATAATTCTTCATCTTTATCCATAATAGCACAAAGGTCATCATAGACATAACTCATCAAATCATCTAAGTCCATATCGTCTACAATTTTTTGTGAAACTAACTCTATATTATCATCTGTATAATTCATAAATCCCACTCTCCATTTTTTACATTGTCAATGTCTTGCATTGCTTTGTCGTATGCAGTCTCACTACTATGATCTTCAACTTCGTCATCATACAATTCAATTATGTCTTTTGCATGATTAACATTAAATGATTCTTGTTTAACCAATCTTTGTAACTCTTCTGTTAGTGCTTGTCTATATGTTTGCATGAGTATAAGTATGTACTATGTTTTAATCTTTGTCAACCTTAAAATAATAATCCCACTCATCTTTCACTTCAATGTCGGGCATTTCATCTAATCCTTGAATTCCATTAATAAGAATTTCTATAATTTCGCTTACACCCATATTCATTGCTTCTCTTTCAGCAAGATCATAACGCATATCATCGATGGTTGGTTCTTCGTCTCTTTTTTGTTGTTCAGTTGTTCTCATCGCTAATTTTATCTAATTTTTCGTATAATTCGTCTATCGACTTTTCTAAGCTAGAAATATATTTTATTTCATCGGGTTCTCTTGAGTACATAAATTCAAGTTCCATTTCTAAATCTTTGATTGATTTAATTAAATCAATTTTTTCTTCTTGTTGTTCTTGCACTTTACTTAGAATTTTGTGATTCATGTTCTTCGATTAGTTGTTCGTAGGTTGGGTAATCGTCTCCTATAATCGGAGGAGACTTATCATCACCCAATCGTTCAAGAAGAGATTCGTTTTTATTGATAACTTCACCAATTAATTCGTTCATTTGTTTTTTACTCAACTTTGGAGTTGGTTTAAACACATTAAAAATTTTAGAAAATAAACTCATCATACATGAAAATAGGTTTGTTTTTGTCTTCCATGCCATTAAATGTTCCAAGGGTATTAAACTCAAACCATTCAAGTGCTTCTTGTTCGTCCATATCATCTTCATCCATCAATGCACGAATGATCTTGGTTACTGAATATACAATTCTGCAATCAGTATCACTTCCGATAATCGCACGATTAAAAGTGGAGCGAGGCTCAAGTATAATCGCATCTTCGTTAATATCTGACAACTCTTCTAGGATTTGATCTCCTTCTGTAATTTCGTTTTGCATAATAATATCCTATTAAACTTCTGCGAGATTGTCAACACTTAAATTCATAGAATCTGATAATGGCACATCATCTCTTGAGTGATGAATGTGAACGCTGACTCGATCCTTGTATTCAGTATCCTCTGTTGGAATAAAGTTAAATGTACAAATTTCTCCATCCAATAAACTTTGAATCTCTTCTTCTCCTAAAACTAATTTTATATTATATTCTTTTTTCATATTACTTAATTCTATCTAGAAAACTTTTCATTAATTTTACATGATAGTGCATTAACACTAACTCCGATTGATCGTACTGATCTCTTATGTGTCCAATTAATAGATAATGTTCTGTGCAGTCAATTAAATCTTGCAAGGCTAGTTTTTCTTTGTTGTTCATGCTTCTAAGCAGTAACTCCAATAACGAGAATTTCTTCTGCCTTGAACCTTGTTCCAATACATTTCTCTTGCGACATTTGGCGAAATGCCATACTTGTTGCAACGAGCAAGCCACTCATTCTCCATCTCCTCATAGACCTTGAGACTACTTGCATGACCTTTCTTGAGGTCGTGACCCATGAACCGCAACAAGTGAACATCCAAGCAACAAAGTTGCGATTCTGTTGGATAACTAAGAGAAAGAGCATAAGTTGTCTTTGCGTTACCTAATCCATAAATTGTTCCGATTAAACGATTGCGACATTCTTGCCATGTCTCTTCATCTTGCTTCTTGAACTGATCGGGGTTTTCACGAAACTTAGTAACTAAATCCCACAATCCACGCTCTCTACGCTCATATAAGCCGACTTTAGCCTTGACGATCATCTGCTTGAGCTTATCCTTGGATAAAGTCCAAGAAAGATCGCTCATGGCAATCTCGTAGCCTCGCACATTACTTTCCCAAGTTGTGTGAACGCTCATAATTGCGAATACCCAACGAGCAAACATTTCTGCATCGTCTTTGGGAATTAAGTTTGTCCAATAATCAGTCTCGCTTTTGACTGCACCAAATTTAAGGTTGTCGAAAAACTTATCAACATTCCTAAAGGGGTCAACTTGTATTGTAGGTTTTGACTCCTCAACAAGTTGGTTGATAGGAGCGATAGCGTTTTCTAATAACAGAATTTGTTTATTCAATGTGTCTTTTGCAATGTTCATGTTTATAAGTATGACATAATCATAAGAAATGTCAAGAGTTTTTTTTGTTTTTTGTTTTTTTTGTTTTAAGTATGTGGTATTCAGTAATTTAAACTTCGCAAAAATCAAATATAATAGGACAATTATCTATTGCTCCACAATTTTGAGGATTAATGTCAAGTCTCTCGCAGATGTTTATACCTAATTTGTTTAATATTTTTTTGTAATTATCTTTTGAGCTTTTGGTATTTGCTTTTTTTTGTATTACAATTTTTTCGTCAATATAATATGGTTTAATATAATAGTTTTTTATTTCGCTTGGAACATTCGCAAATTCATCGTTGAGGGAGTTGGCTACTTTTATAACATAACCTAACTTTTTTTTAGAGTAAACTGACTTGTAACTTCCAATGCCAATTTGCTCAAACCCTCTAACGATAATTTGCTGAATGAATTTTTCTGTATTCTTTTCTAGTTCCAAGTAAAGATCAACAATCTTAGACTTGGTTTGCCTCATTGTTATGAGACTCCAATTAAAGCATCATGTATTAGATGTCGAGTCTTATAGTCTAATATTCGCCCTTCTTCATCTTGAGGAAGACTACCAAGCATATTTTCAAAATCTTGATTCAAGACTTCGCACATACAAGCAACCTTCCGATAGATTCCGATTTCTTTATATTTAAGTATTGCCCACATCGAGTCTACTTGAGCCTCGTTCGCTTGAGAAATTTTTTCAAGCAACTCTATTTGTTCTGTTTCTGTATTCATAATTGTATTAAATTAATTGTTTAATTAAACTCAACTCTCCACATGGATCGAGGCAAGTCTTCATCTTCAAAAATGTCATATCCAAGATCAATTACTATATCTTGTATTTCTCCACAAGTCAACTCTGAACCTTTCATTCTGCTTTGAATTTGTTTGAGCATTGGACATTCTCCATCTTCATGCTTGTTTTCAATGTAATTTCTGATTGAAAGATAATCGTTGGGCATATCTTCTAATGGCTCATTGTAATCATCATCATCATAATTTTCGGGAAGAGTAACTTTTGGTTCTCCGTATTCGTCAAGATCATAATTATCGTCATCAGACAAATCACAATCGTAGTCGCAATTATCATCTTCACAACAATCATCTGAATCTGATCCATAGATAGGCTTATTAGCCTCGTAGATGGGCTTATCAATCTCTTTGCGAGTGTCAGTAATGTCAGACACTACCTTGTACTTTGAAACCCTAAGTTTCTGAAAGTTGCAATCAGTAGGAACGCTAACTGCATCTGATGGATCAAATTCAACAACAAGTAATTTGCCGTCTGATCCCGCCCATTCGTTAGCGTAATCGTAACTACCCACATGAAGACCAAAAGAACAATGATGATCCTTGTTGTCATCCACACATCTACGAGCAACTTCAATCGTTGTACCAACTTCATTGAGAATTTGATGCCTACCATTAGTCTCCCCTTGCAATACGATTGTATCTGCATTACCTGTTTGTGACCAATAATCTCCTTGAACTCCCTTATACCCCAATACTTTTCCTTCGGGAGTATTTGGCAGAGATTTATAACTCAAGAAAGAATACAATTCATTTACAGAATTTGCACTTGGATTGGATTGCAAGCGAGTAATAAAGTTTACAAGAGGAGCAGAATCTTTCATTCCACTACGAAGCATTTCTAGCAACTTGTCAACAACAACTCCATGCAGACGATTGTTCTTGTAGTAAACAACTTCGTCACGCACTTCAATGTCTCCTTCGATAAAGTTTTCGACTGACTTTTTGATGTCAATGAGATCGCCAAGATCATCATATCTTGCATCAAATAATGCCTTGCGTACAAGTTGAAAATTTGGATGGTCACTACGAAGAGTGTATGGCTTGCCATCCCAAAAGATCGTTACTGAATTTTCGCTTAATGTATATGGTACTTTTTTCATTATTCTAATATAATATATTTTTGTTTGTTTGTCAAGTTAATTTTTATCACAGAGTAAAATATAATCTATAATATCTTTAAAAAGTTTTTCATCTGCTCTATATGAATTTACACTATTTGATACATAATCGAGGAAAGAATACTTTTCTCTAATTGTATCTATATCTTTTGCGAATTGCTTCGCAGAGAATCCATTGTCAAGATTGAATTTGAGCCAATCTTTATCGAACTTAGAAATGAATGCGATTGCAGAATTACATTGAGGGCAAGCACCTTCATTGATAACGATCTGAAAGTTATCTCTGATCTTGCGTACCAAATTATCTTTTGGTAATTTGTCGAACTTAATTCGAGTTGAATTCATAATGTATGCAAGATTGTATCTGCAATCAGCAATAGACTTCTGAATATCCGTATCATCGTGATGAAGAGAGTCTACGCTAAACTTAATGTAAGATTTTTTCGCTTCAGTTAAGTTTGAGAGTAAATAATCTTTAGAGTTTTGAAGAAGAAAATCTTCAAAAGAAATCCAAGAATCTGAATCTAACTTAGATACATCTCCACTACGAATTCCAAACAAGCGAAACTTTTTCGCATCTGATTTGTCATCTGATCTTCTACGCACTCTATCGCATAAACTATATACCTTGCCGAGATCATAGTCATCACTATCAATCTTGTAATTCTTGATTTTTACATATACAAGTTTGCCATCAATAGCACCATCAGTATCATCTTGGATTTTGTCAATATCTTCTTTGACATTTTTCCAATAATCTATGTTGCGGTAGCTAGGTCTTTCTTGAACCATTTCAAATAATGGAATGTTTGCACGACTACCATTAGATTTGCGTACTCCATTGTATTGAATTTTTTCTTTAACTACATTTGATGTAAGTCGAATATGTTTCTTGTCTACAAGATCAAAATTCCATTCATTTTTGATATAACTTTTAGCTAATTTAGTCAATGGATTAATAAAGAATATATTATTCAGTTTTTCGTTTTCATTAAATATAGTTCTTGCACGAAGATTGTTGCCATGTGAAGATTCTATATCTTGCATAAGAAAAATTGTCTCATCATCACAATGAATTCGGGCAACTTTGTTCGAGCGAACTTTAAATCCATTTCTTGCAGAAGAATCGTGATCCCTAGTTGTTTGAGTAAGAATTAAATCATCATACATTTTATGATCTCGATGAAATGTTGCTGATTGAATCTTGATGCCGTTCCACTCGAAAGCGTTTTCAAAAATTTGCCTCATGTTATATGGCATAGAATTAACTATTCTTGCATAGTTACTTTTTGCCTCAAAAAGATCATTTGAGTCTGCGAGTTTTTCTTTAGCAATTTCTTGCACTTCATCGCAAGCCTTTAACATTGCACCAATAATCTTTTGTTGAGTAGCTTTGTTGTACTCTAATGACTCTCTACTATGATGCAATTTGACTGCACCTAATGGTAATCGCAAATAAAAATTTGTTTGACCAAGTAGGTTGTAGATAATATCTTTCTTTCTCGAACTCTCTACAAAATTATCAACTTGAACAGAGTTTTTATCTAGTGGATAAGCAACTCTTCCCATGATAATGTGAGCATTATAACTTCTTTGACTATAATAAGAATCATTGCGTTCATCTTCCAAGAAAAACCAAGAACCATTCTTCGATTCAATAACCTTACTTCTGTTTCTAATAAAAGTTCCATCGTCACCAATAAACTTTGGCATTTCTTTGTCAGAAAAGAACTCAAAAAAGTTTTTAATTATCTTGCGAAAATCATCCACATCTGATTCTGAAACCGCAACTTCAATGCAAAGACCACTTGGTTCATTGCTTGGTTCGGGTTCTTGCAGTTCTACAATTTTTGTGTCATCATTGTCATTAACAAAGACATTATATGAACTTTTGAGTCCACCATTATAGGAAACGCAAGTGAAATTGTCTCCATAGGAAAGCGGAGCAAATTTACCAATACCAAATGCACCAATATAATTGTTCGATTGCCTTTTGGTACTCTTGCCATACTTGGAGTATAAGCCGAATACATCTTCTTTACTTAGTCCACCGCCAAAGTCACGAACTCTAAAAGTAGGACTTAGCTTGCTAGGAATTGAGATTTCAATCGGTCGAGTTTCGTTAGCTTCAACATTCGCATCTAGTGCATTAGCACTAATCTCACGAACGACTGCAAGCCGAGTGTTGGAGTAATTGTTTCGCAAGAGCGAAGCAACATAACGCATATCTTCGGCATCAATCGTACAATTTACGGAATCAAAATCGTGCGACTGCACAATGGTTTTTTTATCTTTTTCAATTATCATTTTTATTCAATTAGTTTTGTTTTAAGTAAGACTCTATTATAATATAGGTTTTAAAGTTTGTCAAGAAAAAAGTTATTGCCGTCTTCCATTGCCATCTAAAACATTACGCAAGCAACTTGATTGCCCTTTCCTAGAGGAAATTGATTTAGCTTGGTTGAAGCTATCTGCACTAGCGTACTGCACTAAAATTGGAGTGCTTTTATCTAAATATACCATCATGCCCTTGCGAGGTTGTGAGGCTAACTCTTTTTCGTGCTTCTTGATTGAAGCGTTCATGTCTGCAATAAAATCTATCATTCCTAAAGTATGACACAAAAACGAAATTGTGTCAAGGCTTTTTGCAAAAATATTTCTAAGTTATTGCTCTTGAGTTATTTGAGTAAGAATATCACTCTCATCAACCCATCTGTGCTTTGATGCGTATGGAGAGAAAGTTTTTCTTTCGAGGGTCACTAATTCTATTTCCCAATGTTTGTGATCCATCATTTCGAGTTGATACTCGATTGCTTTCTTAGCGTTTTCTGCAAGATAATAATGGTAGTTATGACCTCTTGAATTTCTGCTAATGTATTTTATTCTGTACTCAAATAGTTTTGGATATTTATTTGAGTTTTTTTTGTTCATTCTATTTTAAATCTTCTATGTCTAGTTCTTCTACTTCTTTTACTGCTTTATTTAATCCTTTTCTGCCTTCAGTTATCTTCTCTCTACTGAAACCCCAAAATGTTATTTCCCATAATATATGAGCAACAATAGTGGTTTGATTAAACGCTTTTGGGGCAACAACTTGGCAGTCAATTATTTCTCCCCAATCCATAAAGTCTAAACCATAATGTTCATCTTCACTATCATCGTAAAAACATACATCTATTATTTGCTCTTCTTCGTTTTCTACTTCATTTAAAACAACTAAATTTTCTGTTTTATTCTGTTGTTCGATAGACTTTAACTCTTTGAACGCTTGTTGAAATTTTATTGAAAACTCTACAACCTTATCTTGAGTGCGATCTTTTAAAAAAGTTTTATATATAACATTGAAAATATTTTTATATGATTTTCTATACAATAATTCTCTTAATGTCATATATGTATATACACCTTATTTAATATAGATTTTCGTCAGTCCAATATATATTTGAGAATAATACAAGGTCAACGCTATTCGCCTCTTCAATCTCTATTCCTATTGCATCTCCTTCGGGGACGACTTTATTTGTATCTTCATAAAAAAATTCTTCTACATCAGAAGCACAAGTTATCTGCCAATTATTTACATTTCTCACATTTTTTTTGTTCCAATTATTTGTATTGTTCATATATTAAAAATCTTGATCGAATTCATCTTCGTCTAGGTTGTCTAGTTCTAGGAATTTATAAAGCCAAGTAGAAAACTCTTGCAAGTCATATAAAAATCTTTTTGTGTTATTATTTGCTACCCAAAACATTTGTTGTTGCAATAGCATCCCATGTCTTTCTGAGATTTCTTCTAATTTAGAAACAGGTAAGTCTTCTGTACAAGTTTCATACATTAAATTTATAGCTTCCATTTTTCTAGCAATTTCTTCGTCATAATCTTCTTGCATATCTACGATCCGATGGTTACTAATTCTATTATTTCACGAACATGAGTTTGCAATTCAGTTTCTAGCCTATTTGCTAATATTTCTCTTGCACTTTCGCTTTTGATATTTAATTGTGAGTCTTGCAACTCCTCTAGAACTTTAAGGATTATTTCTTTCATAAGAATAAGTATAGCATATTATTTGCGGTCAGTCAAGTAAAAAATTAATTTTCAGATTCATAGTCATCGAATTCATTTGAATTTGGGTCGAAAATTGGAAATAAATAACTTATTTGAGTTCCATCTTTTTCTTCTTCCATAACTGCTTCGTATCTTATTTCTCCACTCGCTTCATGCCACAAACCATCTACTATCACTCGCTCTTGAAAGATTGGGCGGAATGTATTATCCATGTGAAAACTCACATATTTTTTACTTCTCTCCCCTATGTCCATCAGACTCTTTCAAGCATAAAGCTAAAGATTCTAAATCGAATCGAGATTGAGTGCAAGAATGGAAGCAACTTCTATTGTCCATTTGCAACCACACTTGTTTGCATAAAGAAATTTTTTCAATTAAGTTAAGGTCTTTCATTTTATCTACAATACCCTTCCAAAATGAATATGACACTCTGCTCCTTATTTGTTTTTCTTTGTGGAACAATTTTATGTTATTTGCTTCAATTAAATCTTCAAAATCTAAATATTTAAAAGTACAAAGTTTGTTATCTAATAAAACTTCTCTCATAGTCGCTCAAATTTTACTTCGCCATTTTTATAGCTAAATAATAATTTTTCTATATCTGTATTTATTTGATGATGTTCGTTTTCTTCATTGGGTGGATCAACATGATATGCCGAACAAAACCATTCGTAACCATCAAAGTCATCATATTTTTCTCCAAAGTTTGCCTCATGGATATTATAGTCGATAAAATTTCCATTATTTAATGGAACGCTATTCCAATAGTCAAAATTATCTCCATCAGTTTCGATGTCAGGGTTAACTTCAACTTTTTTTATGTGCGATAAACCTTTGTCAATTATTAATAATTCAACTTCTTTATCTATTTCTAATAACATTCTCTTATTTATCCTTATTTGCTATTGTTCCATTTTTAATTAACTGCTCAAACACATTCCACATTTTTTGATAGCGAGTGTCATGTAATTGTTTCATGCCAATCAACATATTTAATAGTTGATCTTCAGTATGTTTGATTGGGGAATCTCCAATCGCATATATAATTGTTTCTATGTCTTCGCCTATTTGGTGAAGATTACTCATTGCGTCTTCTAATTCAAATCTGTTCATGCAAATACAATACGATATTTTTAAAACTTTGTCAAGCCTAATCTTCTGTTGACTTTATTATTTTTGAAATTGATGCAGTATATAATCTTTTTCTGTCCATTAACTGCTTGTATTTTTTCTTGGCTTTATCTAGCGAATTAAATATTCGCCACTCATTAATGTGCAAGGGACTTTGCTTGATAGTTAAAGACCATGCAACAACATACTTTTGATTATTGGCTGACATAAACTTTTATATATCGAGTTGATCTTTAGTTAATCTGTGCAAGGTTTCAAGCCTATCTTCTGCATCTGCAAGTAAAGATAGGGCTTCTTCTGCGTTTTTATAAAAATCTTCGGTGGAATGATCTCCGATGCCAACTGCATTTGAACCTAGTAAATCTAGGCTCAACTTGGCTTTGGCTACATCTGCTTTTGCGGATGTTTTTAACATTTGATATAAATTATTATTCATCTTCATTTGTAAATAGTAACATAAAACTTGCCCAAATGCAATAACAAAGTATGCCAATCGCTAAAAAAGTTCCTTTAATCCAATCTAAAAATTTATTCATTTAAATAAGGTTTTACATCTCCGTTTTGAACGATTTTGGCTTCTTCATAGCCCCCGATTTTTCTTCTGTATATTTCCATTTTAGCACATTCTAAAGCCCCAATGACATCATTAAATGTTTGGTATGATTCTTTATTTTGCGAAATATATTGTGCAATTATTTGATGAATTGCGTAATTCAAAGCTCCCGAATCTTTAAGTTCTGATAAATTTAGAGCGATTAAGCCTCGATCTACTTTTTCTTTTTCTGATGTTGGTATATATGGCATGGCGATATTATATTTGATCTATTTAAAAATGTCAAGCGTTATTTATTTGATTGTTTATAAATGCTATATTTGTGCGTTTTTGAAAATGCGTTTTTGAAGTATGTAAAAAACTCTGCTTCTCTAGCGTGAATATTGTAACCATCGTTATCGAATATTCTGTATAATGATGTTTTAAATCTCATAGGTAGATAAAAATTTTCTTTTATACATTTCTTGATAAATATAACTGCATGATCTAATACCTTTCGGGATATTTTATTTGCTTTAAATTTGTTTTTAATAAAAACTAAATATTCTTTTGCTTCTTTAAATGCTTGTTCTTTTTGGTATTCTTCGTATGTAGGTTCTCTTCCTGCGATGTCTCTCCCAACATCTTGTGCTGTTGTGAATTTTTTAGCAGTTTTTTTTTCGCTTATTTTATTTCGGCATTCTATATTTGACTTATACATTTCTGCTTGCCGTTTTAATTCGAGATCATTGTCTTGCATTTTAGCTATGGCTTTGTTTTCGGTCATTCTTCCGTCAAGCACCTCTCTAACGCAAATTTGCACTATACTTGTTGTAACTCTGTAAGGATAATTTCTGCAAATGAATTTATAAAACTTACCACTTATTTTGCCGTGATTTAATTGTTTATGCAAAAATCTTCTGTAGTTGCAATTTTTTGTATTATGTAAAGTTTTCATATATGTACATATTTTTAAGTTTTATCGACATATTTTAAAAATGTGTCGATATTGTAAACATGATTAGCTAATGGGTTCTTTCATTTTATTGATTTGAAATTTAGTTTCTTCAAAAAATTCTCTATCTGCGTCAACTCTCCACTCTGCATCTTCACCTTCGGGGTAATCAATATAGCAATAATGAGTAACATCTCCTGTTAAGAATCCTACATTGCTACCAAATACATGGTCATTTGAATCGGGATAGTCTTCGTCTCTACCATAGTAAAAACCTGTCCATACTCCTGTGCCTTCAAAGAAGTAAAGCAATCTCTTTCCCTCTTCGGGGATTTCGTCTGAAATTTTAATCCAATTAATCATTTTTTATCTCCCCAAAAGCCACAAACGCATGGTTTATTATCTTTTTGATTTGCTCCTTCTTGGTAGCCTTTGTCGTATGATTCTGTTTGGGATTTAAGTAAAACTTTTTCAAATTTTTTAGAAATATGTTGCATTGCATCAGAATAACCTTTATCATAACCTTTTTGATAATTTATTTCTTCAGTCATTTGTTCTATCATTATTTATATAATACAATTTAAACAATCAAAAGTCAAGTTTAATTCCAATCAAAATCAGCAGAAATAGCAAAAGCTAATCTATCTTTCCAAGGGAATCCATATTTATCCATTTGGGTTGGGTCAGTAATTCTAATTATAATATTTGCACCCCAAGCATTTAACTCTTCTCCATCTGTCCAATATTCACAATCAATATTTAAGGTGGAAGTTTGCTCAATATGAACATCCTCTTTGTAGTCCAAGAACCAAACAGGTACAGACATACCTTCCTCAACTAAATCATCTCTAATTGTTAAGTGGCTATTCATTGACGCTAATTTTTCATCTACACTCATTTTATTTATTTTTTTTATTTACATTCTTTAAAGTTAATCCAAGCTCTTCTCTGACATATTTTTTCTTCTCGCCATTTAATAGCATTTGCTTGTTCAAATTAAACGCTTCCCATTTTGTTAATAGAATTGGTCTTTTAGGTAAAATTGGATTTGGCTTATCCCAATCAACTGCAATATAAGATGTAAGGCTCATTTTGCTATATACATTGCATCAATTTCTTCAAGCTCATCTCCATAGGGATATACTCTGACTCTTAACTCATCAGCATCGTCTACGATCTGAAGAGAATAATCTCCGACTTTAAGCCAAGCAAAGTGGCTAGTCATTTCAAAATCCTCACCTTTATCGTTGCTAGGTACAATATTGTACATTTTACTATCTTGCATACTCACATTCATTTTTATTCTCCATTAATTCTTTAATTTCATCTCTAGCATTGTACCAAAGTTCTTTAGAATCATTTTGTAATTTTTTCATGCCATATTTATAGTATATTTCGCATATCTTGTCAATGTTTTTATCATTGGGTTTTACTATAAAATGATTCCAATTTTTTTCTCCATCAATTATTTCTTGCTCAATCCATTCAGCAGGATAACCATCGGGAAAATACATTAGATTATTGTCTTCGGCAAATTTCCTAGCAAAAGAAACAAAGCTATCTTCTCTCTTATGAGATTCATATAGGTCTGCATCTTGATACCAAGACTCGTAAACACTAATCTCAAATTGAAAGGTATCTTTAATCGCAACATATTCTTGTTGAAACTTTGGTCGATTG
>Ga0315315_10000155_pt1 | contig 51521 bp, 53 predicted proteins | sample M140m3416metaG_FD_203699 | JGI IMG/M metagenome (GOLD analysis project Ga0315315, IMG submission 203699) | Ammonia-oxidizing marine archaeal communities from Monterey Bay, California, United States - M1 40m 3416 | ecosystem: Environmental > Aquatic > Marine > Intertidal zone | place: USA...
CCAGGGCAGCATAAATAATGCTTATCTTGGAATACCTCAGAATACCCAAAAGGTACTGTGCATAAAAACTCTTCTTTTCTCATTATATAAAAATCTTATCGGATACTCTATATTTTAATACAGGATTTATGTATTTTTTTAAATTATCGTATGATATATTGTTAGGTAAATATTTTAAACATTCATTAACTCTAGTTTTATTACCTGAAAATAAATCTTCATACCAAATTATTTCTTTATCTAAATTTTTAGCTAATAATTTTAAATCAGACATATGACTATCGTATTGATTACCGTATTCAATATAATCTTCTTCTGATATATTATCATTAAAGGTGTATTTACCATGCCATTCTTTAGGTCCTGTGTTATTTTTAATTGCATGTACAAAACTTTCTACCTGTTCTTTTTTATTCTTTCTTCCTAAGCATATTACTATATCGAATTGTTTTGCAAATCTGGTATGAATATCTAATCTATCTTCATATTTTCCGTCAGAAGGTACTTGTGAAGCCATACTCTTAATTACTACATTGTTTACTTTTCTTTCTTCTAAAATATTTTGAGATAATGTTTCGTGGTAAGTAGCTTTTAACCAAGGTTCAGTAATAGCTCTACAGTTATAAATTTTTGCTAAAGCTTTCATCAATACTGTGGAACCACTTCTTGGTATTGCTTCTATAAGTATTTTCATAACTCTTTACATATAAATAGGAAAAGCCGCACTAAGGCGGCTCTTCATAATGTCTTTACTTATTATAGATTCTCGAACTCTTTTACAAATTCAATCCACCATAAAATAAATTGTGACTCTTTAGCTGCATTCCATGCTGCTGTCATTTCAGTTACTAAAGTTCTAAAGTTTACAACGTTAGTATCAGTTGAAGTATCATAAAATGAACTTGCTGCTGTAGTCATTGATACAGTACCAGATTTAACTGCGTTATTGAAAACCCAATTAGATTCTGCTGTAATTAATCCTTTAAGAGTTGCTGGAGTTAAACTTGTTGATGTTAACCCAATAGATACAGAGTCAATAGCTTTATTCAGATTAGCATCTGAGATAGTTGCTGCAACCATTGTATCTACTTTCGTTCTTAAATCTTTGAATTGCTGTAAAACTAATACATCAGCTTGTGCAGCATCTATTGATGCCTGTAAAGTAACTGCTTCAGCCGTAAGGCTAGCTACTTGAGTAGTTAATGTAGTAATTTGTGCATTCAAGTCCGTAGTAGAACTCCCATTCGCTGTAATTGTAGCGTTAAGAGTCACTATTTCCGCATCCAGTGTAGCAATCTGATCGTTCAGAGTTGTAACTGAATTAGTAAGAGTGGCGATTTCGGCTACTTGTTCATCAGAAGTTACTCCCAATGCAGTAATCGTAGCATTTAAATCGTCAATCTGCGTTGTTAAAGATGTAGTAGTACTAGTTAAAGTATTCTTTTCAATAGTCAAAGCATTAATTTGATTTTGATAAGAAATTTTAATATTTTCTACATCTTCAGGTGAGAACCAGTCTGATTTCTCACAACTCACACTAGCTACCGCTAATGAGAGGATTAAAATAAAAATTGATTTATTCATAATTACGTATTTAATTAACGTAGTGGCGGGAGGAGGATTCGAACCTCCGACCTTTGGGTTATGAGCCCAACGAGCTGGCCACTGCTCTACCCCGCAATCCTTAATATCCTATTCTAAAAAATAACCAAGCTTCAGTAGAGTAAGGTTTAGTAATAACTAATACATCGTTACGTTTTGAATAACTTAAAACATATTCATCTTCAACATCTAATCTTTTAATGTATAGTCTTCCTTCATCTTCTCTTAATATACCTCTAGCCATGACCACTTTATTGTCAATTCTGATAAATGAACCATCGTTTCCAATACTAACAAATTCGTTTTCGAAACTTTGCCATTTACCAATAACATCTGTAGGTAAATCATCCATATCTCTAAACTCCTGAGATTGAGATGGTAATGATATTAATAGTAAAAATATAATTAACTTACGCATATTGAGCTAATAATTTTTCTACATGTGCTTTTGCAACACTATATTCAACTTCTCCAGTTTCATCCTCATATTGAACAGGGTCATCCACACCCAAGTTGATGAATGCTTCAATCCTTTCAACAGATGATGCTGATTTGTAGTCACTATTCCCGCTAGGAAAGGGCTTATATGAAGTATTAGTACGTTTGTACACTTCATCAAAAGTAATTCCGAGCTCTTTAACCAATTCTTGTCCATCTTTTAATATTCCAAGTTTATCTGTATCTAAGTAAGGAGTAAAATATCCTACTTTCTCTGCTTCCCAGTTACCAATTCTAAAGGCAGCATCGTCAGCATCTCTAAACTCTTGTCTACAATCAGGATAAATAGCATGATCACCAGCATGAATTCCTAATGCAATATCAGTCTCTAAACCATTTGTATTAGATTCAGATAAAGCAACTGCTTGAACTAAAGAAGCAAATATTTTATTTCTATTAGGAACTACAGTAGCTTTCATATTATCTTCTTCATAATGACCTTCTGGTACATCTTCACCTCCGGTTACTAAAGCTGAGTTTAATAAATTAACTAAACCGTCTAATTTAATTACTTGATATTTGATACTCTGACCATTAGCATTTAAGTAATCTACTAATGATTGAGCTCTTTCAAGCTCTACTCTATGCTTTTGACCGTAATCAAAAGATAAAGCAGTTACGTTATCATAATTTGATAAACATCTTAATAATAAAGTTGAGGAGTCCATCCCTCCGCTAAGACTTACAACAACATTTTTTGCCATTTTTATATAATTTAAATTTTGCCAGGTATTATAAAGCGTATAGGCAAACGCTATTCTAAAATAGAAGTTAGTGACTTTTCTACAGACTCCCAACGTTCTACGTAACTTTTTAAATCATAGGTTTTACCTTCTTCATTTAATATTTCTCTTGCAACTGACTTCAGTGCATGACCAAAATTAGAAGGGTATCCTATAGTCTTTATGTACGGAGTATTATTCTCTCCTTTTATTACTCTTTCATAAACTGTGTACCCACCTGTCTGTGATCTAGTAATAAAAAACGGTTCCATTGCTGGATCTTCTATGATTGTCTCATTAGAAGGTATACTATCTGGTTTTCGTAACATTCAATTAAGTATTAAGTTTTTTAAATCGTTTTCAGATAACCTACCGGTTTCTGACTTAGTTTTGCCGTCCTTGATAACTACTGTATGAGGTATACTGGTAACTTTATATTTTGCAGCTAACCCCGTAGTATCTTTTTCTATATTAATATTCTGGAATTCAACGTCGTTTATTTTAGACGTTACTTTATCCCAAGTTTTAGCATAAACCTTACAAGGTCCACACCAATCAGCATAAAATTTAATTGCTTTTATTGCCATATCTATTTCTTACTTTTCTATAATGATCAGACTTAGAGAATCTTTTACCTCTTTTAGGATCATCTTTTTTCATATACTTATCTCTATAGCTTTTGAGAGTTGGTAACCATTCTTTTAATTGAGTGTACCTAGCTTTTGCACTTATTTTTGACATATAACTTATTTAATATTAATATAGGTACTTTTCCTCAGAATACCAACTATAAATCGGCAAAAAATGCATAAATATCGTCAGAACCAGTAAATGTATTTAACGTTAAAGTAAGTGTTGAACCAGTAGCAAAGGCTGCTGAACTAGTTGATGAATAATACCAACCTTGGAATTGATCATCCGGATAAGTGTGACTAGTAGCAACAACTGTAGCTGATGCAAAGTCATTAAAGTTAACTGATGCAGTAAAGGATGAAGTTGTACCATTTATTGTAGTCGGGGATGACATTTCAATAGTACCTTCTTCATTACTTCCGGAAGCAAAAAACGTAAAGTATCTTGTGTTAGGAGAGTAGACACTAGCAGTAACACTACCAGAAGCTCCAAAACAAGAACCAGTTGGTGCATATGCCCAAAAAGTAGTAACATCATCAGCAACCTCGAATAAAAGACCCGAACCTGTTAACTGTGCTGGAGTAACACTTGATGATATGAGGTTACTTGCTGTAATAGAAGTATGGTAAATATCTACCACATCAACATCACCACCTATTGATACTGCGTTAAGTTTTACTATCTTTGACATATATTATAAATATTAGCCGTCACAACTTAGGCAGTCAAGAGACGTTCGAGAACCAATATCTCCGTTAATTACACTATCAGTTCTTAAGTAATACAGAGTTTTTATGCCTAATCTCCAAGCAGTTTGGTGTACTTCATTAATAAACTTAGGACTATCAGTAGGATCAAAAGCTAAATTTAAAGATTGCGTTTGATCTATATATTTCTGTCTAGCTGCTGCTTGTTCAACTAATTGTAATTGGTTTATTTCTGCAAAAGTTAAAAATATAGGTTTATCTTCAGCAGGCATTACATCTTCTGGTAAATTAGCAATACTTCCTCTATCTTTCATTATTTGATCCCATACTTCTTCAGTATTAGCTCCTTTTTCTTCTAAGTAATCAACTAATGCTTGATTTTTTCTTATAAAAGTACCTTTTGCGGAATTAAATGTAAAGACGTTAGCAGGAACAGGTTCTATACCAGCAGATACCCCTCCAGCTATAGTGCTGTTAGATACAGTAGGAGCTACTGCTAATAAATGAGTATTTCTTTGACCAGTACCTCTACACCATACTGGTTCTCCGTACTCATCTGCAAGTTTTCTTGAAGCTTTTTCAGCCTTCGTTCTGATATCTGAAAATATTTGGTGAGTTAATGAAGTTGCAGCTATTGAAGCAAAAGGTATTCTTTCGTTTTGTAATAAAGTATGCCATCCTAACACACCTAAACCTATAGCTCTACCTTTTTTAGCGGAACGGTGAGGTCTTACAAGAGATTCTCTTCCAGAAGTTTTTGCCAAGAACTCTTCTAACACTCCATCTAAAAAGTATACTGCAGTTTCTATAAGGTCTGTATTTTTCCATTCATTCCATTTAGTTAAATTAACACTTGATAAACAACAAATAAAACTATGCTCCTCATCAGTATGAAGAGTAATTTCAGAACAAATATTAGTCATAGAAACATCTAGGTTATTCTTCTTATACGCTGGTGGGTTAGCATTATTAACATTATCACCATACATTATATAAGGTTCACCTGTTTCTACTCTTGATTTTAGTATTTTTACCCATAACTCCATTGCATCAGCATCTCTATGTTCTAACTTTTGCATAAATTCATCATCTATAACAATACATTGATGTAAATTTAAACATTGTCTGTTAGGGTCACCTTTAGGTCTTCTAATTTCTAGATATTCGTGTATATCTGGATGATTAATATCTAGGTTAACTGATGCAGCTCCTCTTCTTACTGCTCCTTGATTAGTAGCAATTATAGTAGAATCATATATTTTAGCCCAAGGTACTACTCCTTCTGAATTGCCTGTAGTGCCATCACCTATTTTAACTCCTCTACCTCTTACTTTTGATAATCCTATACCAACTCCTCCTCCTAGAGAAGTTAGCCTCATTAACTCTGCGTTAGTAAGGCCGATTCCTCTAATTGAGTCTGGTGTATCGATACCAAAACATGAGATGGGTAATCCTTTATCTGTGCCAGTATTAGACAGTACCGGTGAAGCTAAATTTAACCAACCTTTCCACATATAACGGAAAAATTTGTTAGCTAAGTCTGGTCGATCTAATCTAGTTGCTATTCTGTTAGCTACTCTTCTAAAAGCTAGTTTGGGAGTTTCGTTAGGCATTAAATATCCATTAGATATTGTTGCTACTGAAACTTCATTCATCCAATCAGGATAATCCTTACCTTTTTCCCACTGGGACGTATCTGCTATTACTGACATAACTTAAATTAAAATGCGGTAGACCAATCAAGATGGCCTTTGCTATAGTTAGTAACTCTGTTTGCAAAGAAATCAGTATGTTGTTTACCTGCAATAACTGCATCAAACCACTTCATAGTTTTCAATGCTCCTTTATCTATCTCCTCAGCAGGTATAATAGGACTTAATCCTAAGTCTGCCATTTTAGTATTAACTCTATGTCTGATAAAATTCTTAAGTTCGTCTTTAGTAAGATTTTCTAAATCTCCCATTTCAAATACTTTATCAATAAAATTAAATTCTAACTGTAATGCCAAATTTGCAGCATCCTCTATTTCTTTTACTAATTTTTTTGTTTTAAATTTAGGATTCTCTTTCATAAGAGTTCTGAATAACCAGCATCCTGCTTCTGAATGTAAACTTTCATCTCTTACAGACCATTCTACTATCTGTCCTACTCCTTTAAGTTTATTTCTCATTTTAAAAGATAATAAAACCGCAAATGAACTAAATAAATTTACTCCTTCGGTAAATGCTGAAAATATAGCTAATGATTTAGCTCTGTCATGCCAGTTAGGAGTACCATCGTGGTTATCTCTTACATCCATCAATGCTTCTATCTTTGCCATTGTAGATTCATCCTCCATAAACTCAGCAAAGTCATCTAAACCTAACTGTTCATTTAGTAGTGAATAAGCTTCAGCGTGAATAGTTTCTGAAGAACCTAAAGTAGTTCCCATCATTATAACTTCTGGCTTTCTAAACCATTTAGTTACTAATGTTGACCAATAATCATTAACAATAGTTTCAGTTTGGGCAAAACCTTTTAAAATTTGTCCTACTACGTTTTTTTCATGGTCTTTCATATTAGATTTCCAATCAGTAACATCTTGTGCCATTGGAACTTCTGTATGTAACCAATGTGCTTGTTGTTGTTTTAACCAGTAATCATATGCCTTTGGATATTCAAAGGGCTTGTACACAACTCTTTCTTTTAATAAACTCATATATACTTATATATTTGGTAGGGCGTTAGATGAAAAGACCCGTCAGATAGAAGTCTTTCGGGGCATGTTAATAAATATCCCATCATAACTTATTTGCAAAAATATCTTCCAACTTTTCTTTACTTACTACAGAAAAAGGACTTGCTTCAGTAGCAGTCTCTTGTTCCATTTTATCCTTAAATTCAATATGACCATTATTCGTATCCATTATAACGTTAAAAGTCATTCCGTCCATCCCGTATCTATTTTTCATCACATGGACTCTACCGGTTCCTAATACTTTATCTTCTTTTTGTCTTGATAAAGATAAACAAATATCAGCTACCATCATTTTATCGTAACTACCTGCCGCTTTATCTCCTTCTATAACACTATCTTTAGCCCCCATTCTATTAACCTGCGACGGTGTAAGTATAGGGATTTTAAGTTCTTTAGCTAGTCCTTTAGTTGCAATAAAAACGTCATCTATTTCATCTTTTCTTTCGTAGTTTTTACCTCTAGATGGAGCTTTTAAATAATCTACATAATCAATAATAACTATATCTGGTTTATGATCCATATCTATACATTTCTGTATATGAGCTTTTATAGTTGATACTGAAGCTCCTTTTGGTGGATATTCTTTTACTATTAACCTTCCTTTAAGGTTATCTATATGAGTTTGTACTTCTTTTCTCTTTTTATTTATTTCGTCAATTCCGTATCCAGTGAAGTAACAATCAAATCTTTTACCGACATAATCTTCTCCGAGCTCCAAAGTATAGTAATTAACCTTATGACCCAACTGCACAGCATGAGCAGCAATAGCGACCATAGTCCAACTTTTACCACCGCCAGGGCTACCAAATATAATCCCCAAGTCACCAGGTCCCAACCCACCTTGTATACTGTCATTAAGGATAGTCCAAGGTGTAGGTATAGTAGGACGATAATCAACACGATAACGACTCTCCACATCTTTATTATATTCATGTCCAATATTTTTATCAATACCAGCCTTCATTGCTTTATCTATCATATTACGAATACCATCGTAATCTTGATCTTTAAGTAAATCTGCAGACTGAAGTATTGCATTCTTCATTTCTTGATTTCTACAAAACGTTGTAAACTCTTCCTGAACATACTCTAAATCGTCTTGAGATGCTTGATAGGAATTTCTTAACTCTTCTTTAACTGCTACTTGAAGTACCTCATTTTCTAACTTTTGAAGTTCTACTTTAAGAACATCCATCGTAATATTAGTATGATACTTATCAAAGTATTTTATGATCTGATCTATAATCCACTTATGAGTATCAGCATCGAAATAATCGTTATGTAAAACGTCTCTTACGTTTAATAAAAACCCTTTATCAGTTAAAAGAGAACCTAGCACTTTTAGTTGAAATGCTTTACCGTAAGAATTTAGAGATTTTAATGTCATATAACCTTTAATTATTTTTAAATATAATCATTTTTTATTTAATAACCAACTAGATGATTGAATTTTATTTCCTACACCATCAATTAATTCAATACCTAGCTCTCTGCAAATTTCAGCTTCTGGAATAGTATCATTATTTTGATCTCCTCCGTTAGCAAAACTAAGCTCATGAGTTTCTCCGTATATTGCATATACTTCTTTTAAACTTGCTATTTGAGTTTTATCTTGATCAATAGATATCATTGCCCAGTCTACATACTTGATAGCAGATATAATTTGTAGTCTTTCATCCTCTTTTTGAAACTCCTTAGAACCTTTTAAAAATCTTTGCAAATCTGAATTAACAATAACAATTAACATATCACCTAGACCTTTACTAATTTCAAATAGTTCTAAATGGCCTTTGTGTATTGGATTAAAGTATCCGCTAACAATTATTGCTTTTTTCATAATTTTCTGCAATTAATCTTTTAAACTTAGTTGTAGACCAACCGTGAGAACGATCTATATAGTGTATAGGTACTTTTAAATCGTCTCCAGTAAATGGTTTATTTTTATAATCATCACCTAAAAATCTAATATCAAACTGTCCTAATTTAAGCAAATCATATAACTGTTCCTCATAAGTATATCTGATTACATCATCTACATACTTTATACTTTCTAACATATCCTTTCTTTCTCTAGAGGAAAGTATAGGTTTTAATTTTTCTGGTCTTTCAATAGAAGGGTCAGTATGAAGTAATACTATCAATACTGAACAATTCTTTTTCATTTCCTTAAACATTTCAATGTAACCTGGATGTAGTACATCAAAATTTCCTGCTGTAACTCCTTTTGTCATTTTACTATTAATCCTCTAAAATTATCTAACCAACCTACGGTATTTTTTGTAATACCTTCTATACTATCGTTATCAAGATATTGTAAAAAAGCTCCTATTTGAGTTTTACTTACTTCTGTCTTCATACCTTCCATTACAACGTCTACTTCTTTATCATCTAAAGCAGTATCGTGTAAGTCCATCATTTTAAAATTATTTTCTACGTTTTCCCAATTATGGATAATTTTAGAAAATATTTTTTTACCATCTATATTTTTTTCTGCTACTTCAAAAATATAGTCTAAATCACATTCCTGTTTAAGTAACTTAGGAAATTCAACCACAATCGTTTTGATACCTAATCCTTTAACTCCTTTTAAGTTATCTGAATTATCTCCTAATAATGCTTTTACAATATTGTAGTTTATTGGTAGTACTTTTAACTCATCAAATATATTATCTTTTGTAAATGTTTTCTTTTTTACTGGAGCATATACTTCAATAGTATCGTCAACAAGTTGTAAGAAGTCTTTATCAGAAGAAATAATAGTACATTTTTTTACTTTAGATATAGAAGATTGTTTAGCTATAAAAGCCATTATATCATCAGCTTCTAATTTTTCCATTTGTAATTGTACAACTGGTAAGCATTCTAAATAATCTTGAACTCGTAGTAACTGTCCAATTAACGCTTCCATCTCCTGCTCTTTAGTATCATATAAACCCCAATGGGTTATACGAGACGTTGCTCTATGAGCTTTATAATCAGGGTTGATATTCTTTCTATTAGCAGAACCTCCTTTACCGTCCCATACTACAATTACTCTAGTCGGATCGAATATACGGGTAACATAACCTAAAGAACGAAGAAACCCTACGATACCACCAATATGGGTACCGTCAGGATTCATCGCCTTGAGCAATGAGAAACTACGAATTAACATATTCATAGCGTCCACAATCATAATATGATCGTTATATGCTCGGGGTGGGGTTTCTTTTAAGTTCTCTAGTAGATCTTTATGAGCCATTAGTCAAGTAGATTAGGAGTAATTGGATTCTCTTCTAAGTCTCCTTCTTCTATTAGATCGAAATCTAAACTACCTACTAATTTTAACCAATGGTCTTTATGAGCATCTTTATACTTATCAATGTCTCTTTTATCATCAGGAATAAAACCATGCTGAGTCATAACTATTCTACCTCTAGATTGTACTCCTCCAATATGATTCTTTTCTACCTGAACGTTAGTACGTTTAGCGAACTCTACCTGCATACCATCTTTTATAGCTTTAATTTTAGACGTACCTGGATTAGTAATATTACCAAAAGTAACTACTAATGTAGAATCATACCACATAGACATACCGCCTTTATTTTGAAGTTTAGGCATACCCATAGGAGATTCAGGTTTCATCGTCCATACTTTATTAATTGCTACTAACGTATTAGTATAAGGGGAGTTTTCCTTTCTTGATAAAAGTATCTTTTGATTTAAATTATTACCAAACTGAGTAGACATTGCACCAGCATTCCATTCGTTATTATTCTTATTAGATCTAACTGATAAGTCACAAGGAACTGATCCAATACTATCCCAGAAGAAACACATATCATAAGGTAAGTTACCTTTTGACTGTTCATCTATAAGATCAGCAATATAAACTGCTACATCTTCAATAGTATTCAAAGTACCTCTATCTGCATAAAGGAAATGTCCTTCATAATCAGTTACAGTACCATTTACATCTACTACTTCTTCTACTTGTAATCCCATTTCTTTTGCATGTTCCCAAGACCACTTCATCTCAGTAATAATAAAAACCGGGAGAATGCCCATTTTTTGAGCATTCACCGCAGCTTCAAGTAGGGCAGTTGTTTTGCCCGTATCACTATGACCTCTGAGTAAAGTGATGTGCCCGGTAGGGATACCAGGTAAAGATGTAATATCTTGAAAAGCTTTAGATAAAGGTATCCATCCTTGCTCCTTAAATTTTACTGAAGCATTAGAATATCCTTTCTTCTTTTTAAAGTTTGATAAATTGAACGACTTCTGAACATTCTTAGCCGCTCTTTCAATTGTTTCTTGTTTTTTCTTTGCCATTTTTATGAATCGAATAAGTCATCAAATTTACTAACTGTGTCTTTATTGCCAGCCGTAGCTGTTTCCAAAGTAAAGTCTGTCTTTTGTTGACCTAAGCTTTCTGGCGTTGAATTATCTGTAGATTCTTCAGAAGTACCTAAAGTAGCTTTTTTAAGTTGCTTTTTAATAAACTCATAATCATAAGCTTTGTATACTTCTAAAGGTTTAGGTTGCTCTTTTAACCAAGTTTCAACTAACGTATTATCATCAGATAAAGCAGTTTGTTTTGGTTTAATTCTTATCTCTGTCTTAGGATAAGGGCTTTGAGAATTTTTAGGAGTCATTTCAACTACCATATCCCATCCATTAATAACGTCTGTATAGTCTCCTATATCTTCGTCTTTAGCTAGTTTAAGTAAAGAATCATAGATAGTAATACCGAAGTTCCATAATCTAACTCCTTTATCTTCTTCTCCTCTTACTACAACTGGAGCTAGTATTCTAGTTTTAGGTGAATACTTTCTTGCTTCGTCAAAGTTATCATCACCTCCTAATTTTCTTAACTCCTTAACAAACTCCTCTACAGGATCTTGCTTACCAAAATTTGATAATGCAGGAATAGGAAAATCAAAGTTGTAATGAAACTTCATTTCTGTAAATGGATACGTAGGATCCACAACTGATGGTACTAATCTAACCACCTGTTTACCTTCTTGGGGTCTCCAAAAAATTGTTGTATAGTCAATCTTTTCTTGAGGCTGACTATTTTTATTGAACGATTCTAAACGGTCGTTCACTTTACTAAAATCGAGTGCCATATATAACTAATTTAATTTATAACTTATTATAACTATAATATAAGAACTTTTTATTTGTTCTCCAACTCTACTATCTTAAAAAGTTTTGTATTAACCCTTTTAAGTTCGGGTCCTTTAGTAAGTAGTATACAGTTTCTATAGTCTGTCCAATTGATACGGTAAGTTGTATCAAGAACGCCTTCGTTTAACTCTTTAATTAAGGTATTTAAGGCGTTAATTGTATAAAGAGTGTTTGACTCTTTCTTCCTATGAACGAGAATAGTATTCTCAAGGAATGTTCCAATATTACCAAAATCAACGTTATAAGTACAAATGTACTCATCTTGGGACTTGGAATAAAGGACAAAAATTTTATTGTATATAATCTTGTACCTTTCCTGAATTTGTTCCAGAATCGAATCTAATGTCTCTTCTGTAGCAAAGGTACAGAACAATTTGTTGCTCATATCTTCGTTCAAATAGATTGGTTCGATGTCATAATCGAAATTTGAATGTATAACTTCATTTATCATATATAAATATCTTTTCGTTTTATAAACTTAAATCTTTAGAGTATTTTAATCTCGTTGGGTATTTTCCACCGGATTCCAATATCTCTTTTAACATTTCCACTGTTTCTTCTCCATCTTCTTTATAAAAATCAAAAAGTAATGCATCATAAGTATAAAGTACGAGTTGAGTTTTCTTATCTTTTAAGTACCTGAGTACTTCTTTAATAATAAGGATATTTCTTGAGGTCTCCAAACTTTGCATAACATAATTCATCAACTTCTGTGGATGCATATCCTTTAACGTCTTAGTGAACGGCTTATTACTAATCGGCGCCAAGACTCTTCCGTTAGTTTTGTATTCGGACCAAAGGTCTTTAATAAATCCGTCGATTTTTTCAAACACGTCAAGAAAAGCGTGTTTCTCTGGTATCTTTCCGTAAATTGCTTGAAAGTTAATCTGTTTGGCTTCATTGTATTCTTCATCTGTTATTTCTTCTTTTTCAAAATATAGTTTAGCTAGTTGTTTATGAGCTGATTCATCTGATAAAGGGTAACCAATCTGCTCACAAAGTAGCCTAAGATGGTAACCGTCGAAATCCAACTCAATAAAATAATCTCCTTTCGGATGAAAACAAGATCTAAACTTTCTGCCTTTAGGTATAGCAGCAAAATTAACGCTATTAAAAGCATTAGTAGGTCTAGATGTGACATTATAAAGGTTGTATGAGGTTAGTACTGTATTGTCAACTATATTGTAAAGAGGATCTTTAGGATTAAACATTTCGTTAAATGCTTCATAATAAATTCCTAATCCTGATTGTTCTAGTAAAAAGAAAACGTTAGTTGCAATATTATTATAAAAATTAAAATTATCAGGTATTTCTAAATCTAAATATTTTTCAATAGAATTATATCTTTTTTCGTATTTTTCGAATAATTTAGATAATGGTATAAGTTGATTTATATTTTTAAAATTTGAATACCTATTATAATAATAGTTTACAGTCGATACGTCTTGATTTATTTGTAATTTATCAAAATTAACCATTGAGTATAATAACGATAAATCAATAGCAGACTGTATATTAAAGTGGTAAAGCAATTCTTTTTTATCATATGTATATATTTGTTTACATGATAAAAGAAGCTGGGATATACGTTCTTTAGATACGTTTAGTCCTTCATCATGATTAACAGGTATAATAAAACCTCTTTTACTTTTAAGAGGTCTCACATAAACTGCCACTGTGGATGTAAGTTTAGGATGAAAATTATCATTAGATGAAATAACTTCTATATAAAACCCTAAATTTGATAACCGTTGTAAGTTTTCAAGCTTACTTTCTTCTTCTATAATATAAAACACTTATACAACCTTTTAAATAATATAAGTAAAAAATATTATAATACCAACTAATATGAGGAATAAGAAGACCTTCTTAAAGTACCACCTTGAGTTGTAGGTTGGGAAACTGTAGTAGATTGAGTTTCTTGATATGTTTGCTGCTGTGCTAATTCTGTAGGAGTTTCTTCATTAGTCCCAACGTAATCTAATTGAGGATGAATTGCTTTTGTATGTCTTGCACCTGCCATTGGACCTAATGTTGGGTGTATGTGATATGGTCCGTTATATGGTATATCGGTGCCTTTTAGTACAAACTGACCTATTTTAGTTTCTAAATTTTCCTTTGAATTAGCTCCTAATCTATCCTCCTCAGAAACTAAGTTACCTTGAACGTTTTGTGTTAAAGTATTTTTAGTGAACTGTGTACCATCATTAAGTATATTTTTTATACCTGGTAATGCTCTTTCAGCAAGTAAAATAGTTTTTTCATTTTTACTCTTTATTCCTTCTGCATCATATCCTTTTATTTTAGTATTTTCAACTAATCCAGATACTAACCAATCTAATTTGTGAAATTTTCTATATGGTTTGTCTTCCTTTTGTTGTTTAACGTATGCATTTTTACCCAACTCAGCTACCTTACCTGAAGGAATATCCTTTACAAAGTATCTAGTAAGTTTTCCTTTTTCGTAATCTTTATCAGATGGTTTAAGGTATCTATTAAAAAATTTAGTATCAGTTTCTTCTTCTTTTTCATCAGGTACAAAAAGTAAAGGTTCTGGATTGGCTGTCATTCCTTTGCCTTTAAAAAATTGACCTAAGTGATTTTGAAAAAAAGAACCAAGAAATGCTAAGCCAGAAGCAGCATCAATTAGTTTACCTAATTTATCAAGAGCTTTCTTTTTATGTTCCGGTAAATATAAAGGTACAGGCATTAGTTAGGTTTTAATTTTGCAGTTATACTTGTTTTCCACATTGAATCAGATGAGTCTAAAGTATGTTCAACTCCCATTATTATAAAATTTGCTTTAGCACTACTTAATCTAGGAGTAACTAAATGATCAGGTAAAGAAAAAGTTTCCAAATTTTTAAAACCTCCCATACCTAACATTTCTATATCTACATCAACCGGTATTGGCATATATCTTCCTAATGCTTTACCTCCTACTAATGATTGTGCATACTGTTGTGAACTATCCAATATTTTTTCAAACTGATTACCTTCTCCAGCATTCCATGCATCGTAAAGTTCTTGTATTATATCTCTTATATCTCTTTTACCTTGAGGGTCATCAGCAGCAGGTTCTTCTCCTTCACTATCAACAGATGGAGTTGTATTTGTAAATGCCTGTCCTATTAAAGCATCAGATGCTGCTTCTCCTAATTGGTTATAAAGTTCAATACCTGCTTGAGTTTTACCTCCCCCTCCTTTTTTACCTGCACCTCCTAACATTGCTGCAACTTGTATATTATTACTTACGTTACTTTTTATACCAACTTTAGTTACTGTTGTAGATAAACCGGATAAATTTAAAGTAGCACCTTTAGATGGACGCATAGACTTATCATATATTTCAAGCTGAGAAAATAAAGTGCCATTGTCACCACCTGGTCTAGGAGCAGTTGCTATTTCAAACGAGTTAATATTACCCATATATTTTTGAATTTCATCTAATAGTAAATCAACAAAATCAGTTAAACCTATTTCATCGTTTTTCTTAGGGTTATTGGCAATAAAGTTATCATTAACTCTTCTCATTAACTTATTTGAAACTCTGATGTCTAATATTTGGGTGTTACCAGGTTCATTAACACTTAGTAAATCTGCACCTCTATAATTTTCAGCTTTAAATATAAATCCAGCTGGTTTAGATCCTTTTACATTATACCCTGCTGTTGTACCGGTAGCCTTTCTTGATAACTGTACCATGCCGGGGTTATGTGAGTACATAAACTTATAAGCTCTCCAACTATTACTTTGCATACTCCATCTAACTATTTGACCTTCTACACTACCATCAGTTCTTGGCATAGCATAGACATTAAATAATGCTAACCAAAATCTTAAAGGTAAAAAAATTAGTTGATCCCCTTCTGCCAATTGTGTAGTATCTGAAGAAACTTCACTTTCAGCTACAGGTCCTTCTACAGGTACAGTAGAAACATATGCATGATAGTTACTAGTCCATTGTCCAAAATTACTTAACCCAACATCATCAAAAAGTGTTTTTAAGTTTACTTTACCTTGTGATTTATTATACTTTTCTAAACCACTACAAACTAAATCAATTAAATTATTACACCCTCTAGCTACATCTCCTTCGGGTTCTCCTTCTTCAGTTGCAGTCTTAAAATTAGATATATTATCAATTACAGAAGGTATAGTAAGACTATCTGTAACTCCGTTATGAGATTTAATTGATACAGAACAATCATATGTACCGTCTTCATTAAATGAAAAATCAAAATTATCTACATACCCAACTATACCTTCATAGTTGTAGTTTTTATCTGAAGATAAATCGTATATAAGTTTTCTTATCTTACCTAAAGTTGGTTTGGAAGTATATAGGTCTTTAGAATTTACTAAATCACCAAGTGTCATGTTTTTTATCTCTCCATCTTTTGAAACATAAACTGTATGTCCAAACTCAACTAATAGTGTAGCACCAAAATGCATATATACTGTACTTAGTATATTTAAATCTCCTAATGAGTTTGCTTTAAATCCTATAGTGGTTTTTCTAACTGCTCCATATCCACCAAGTACTGTAGAGTTAATATTAGTAATACCTGGCATAGGTCTAAATCCATATACCTCTGATTGATAATAAGCTGCTTCAGAATTAAATAAGTTTTTATCAGATTCCTTATCTATTCCTGCTCTTCCAGTGATTCCTATACCTGAAGAAAGAACTGCAGATTTAGCTAGGTCGTAACTATCGGCAACCTTAACTAATGATCTAACTACAGCAAAAGAAGAACGTCCATGAGTAAACTTAATACTATCAGGAGTTTTTTCATCACTCTTAAATAAGTTTTCCCTTGCTTCAATTGCTTGAACTAAATCTGTCGGTATTGATCTTCCTATTGGCATTATCTAATACTATTTAACCTATTATACTCACTTACAGCAGCAGATGGATTGGCCGGTACTCGTAGTTGTATTCCAGGTTCAACAGCTAGACTATCTTTTTTAGAATTATTAGCTGCTGCAATAATCCACCATAACTTACTATCTTTATAAAACTGTAGAGCCAATGTATCGTATCTATCACCTCCTGTGGTAATAATATATGTGTCATTAGCAGTTGGAGGTATAATAGGGTATATAGAATTTATTCTATACCTTCTTCCTCCTTCGGATTTTAATTTTATATTTTTTGAATATCTATCTGCCATTATGAAAGTGCATTAACAGATTTTACCGGTGGTCTTGAACCGTTACCAATAAAAAACTTAGTTCCACCATCATCGAGTTCACCATTAAACTCTGGGTTAAATGAATGTATAGGTGTAAACTCACAAGTTACATCTAACAAATGAGGTACTTTTAAGTTACCACTTATTTCCCATGGATAATCAGTATTCCATGTTAAAGTGACTGATGTTAAAAATCCATTTTGTTCTCTTAAGTAATCACCTATAGTTAATTTAAGTAAAGTTCCTCGCATAAATAATCCATCTTGTCCATAAGTTGGAGCTGTTCCTCCTACTAAAAGATTAAGTTTTTGATATATAGGATTTAATTGTTGTCTTGAAAATGCTGCTGCTTTGAAACCAAAACTAAAAGTTCTGCCAAATCCACTATAAGTAAAAAATTCTTCTGCCCTACCTACATATTTTATACCTGACCAGTTAGCAGTGTAACTATCTGACATACTATCTAGTAATGCTCTAAAGTATAAAAATTTATCTGTATCTCCTTCTCCTGGTGTGTAAAAATTAAAAACAAAAGGTATCATATCCTGATCTTCAACTCCTAAAGCTTCATTTAAAACTTTTTGAGCTTGTAGTTCATCAACATTACCATTATAATATGAATTACTACTTAATAAGTCACTTTTACCAAATTTTTCTCCAAATTTTTCGTGGTTTTTACTCTTACCACTTGATAAATATTTTTCTTTATCGTCTATATCTTTATCAAAAGCATTTTTTCTAATTTGTTTAGCTGTTGATACTGATTTTGATACAATTCCAGACTTATCAACTTTATCAGTTTCACTATATTTTATTTCTTTAGTACCTTGATCTGCTCCAAATTCTTTATACAAAGGGTTTTTAACTGTATCTTTCGATACTTCTTTAGCTCCTCCTAAAACTTCTTTACCTGCATGGTAATTAGCACTTTGAGCTCCTATAGCTGTTGCAACTTGTGAGACTGCTGCTACTGCTTTATCTAAAAAACCTGGTTGACCTCCGCTAGTTACTTTAGAGTCTTGTTGTACTTGAGATGCATCAAGATATGAATTTGCTACTGAAGGATTTATACCATGGTAACCAGTGCCCGCTTTTGCAGCATTTGCTGATAAAAATAATCCAGTACCTACTGCTGATTTTAATGCTTGACCTACTCCTGCTAATACTGCACCTGCTATAGTACCACCTTTTCCCAGTTTATCTCCAAATGCATTACCTATCTTAGCTTTTGCAAGTAAAGCTTGGTTAAATCCAAACTGTTTTCCTGGAGCTCTAGTAAGTATACCAGCTATTCTTTTAACATCACTTACTCTCGCACTAGCCTGGGAGATTTTATTACCCATTTTATGACGAACAATAGGTTTAGTATCTCCGTACTTCAGAGAAGTTAAGTCAGTTTGTAGATCGATAAGACCCATTTATTATTCTGGTTTTGCGTCTAAATATTTGTTAGGAGTTTTTCCATCTAAATCAAAAATAGAATGATCTGCTTTTAATTCAGCTGGTTTACCTTGAGCATGAAGCTCAGATGTTGTTAATGCACCTGATCTTAGTTCAGGAGTTTCTCCTTTTAGTCCTAAATTAGAACCTAATTGATTTTTAAGTATTCCCATGATTATTAATTTATTATAAATATTAAAGTTTATATGATGCTAACGATAAAGTAGATCCTACCTTATTACCGTCCATTATTACGTCACCTCCTTGGTTAACCGCAGCTATTAACTGTCTTAATAAGTCGTTAGTTTCTTTACCAAATTGCGTACCTCCTGCAAATGCTAATGTATCTTCTGGTAGTGATTTAATTACAAAATCAGCTGTATCTATTGTTTGTGTACCTTGAGGATCTACTCCTCTACTAGTACCTTGGTAAACATCTCTTGCTGCTAACGCTGCATCTAAACCAACTGATGCTGCTGTTCCCACTCCTGGTATAGTGCTAGCTAAACCTGATCCTACTTCCATTGCTGCACCAAGGAAATCTCCTTTCATAGCCCTTGATATACCAAATCCTATACCAGCTAATGCTCCTACTATTGGTATTTTTTTAAGTAATGATTTACCAGCTGCTTTAGCTAAACTTTTACCTGCTACTTTACCTACTCCTTTAGTTGCTGCTTGACTACCACCTCTCATAGCTGTCTTAGCTAATCCTCCAGCCATTGACTTAGCAGCCATACCTCTCATGGCTCTACCAGCCATAGTCTTTTTACCACCTAATACGGTAGAAAGACCTTTAAATATTTTTCCTTTAAATGTTTTTGATATACTGCTACCGATATCAGAAGCAAAAGAAGCTCCTGCCATAGTAACATATAACGGATTGGAAGCAGAGGCTCCTAATTTTTGACCAAATAAACCTTTACCTTGAAATAAGTTTTTAGCTCCTTTAAATAATGCTACTCCTCCAACTAAACCTCCAAGAATTTGTAATACCGGGCTATCTTTTACAGTGTCAAAAGCTGACTTTAAGCCTGCTCCAATTGATTTTACAAAATTTATTACTCCTGAAAATTTACTTTTTAATTCTTCTCCTTTTTGAGTAGCAGTAGCTATGTGTTCTTGCATTTTACCTAACTCATCCTTCGTTTTATTTGCATTACCAAATAAACCTCCAAATAAAGCCATTGCTGTTTCTAAATTATCTGCAACAAACTCTACAGCTGGTGCAATTATTCCTCCAAAAAAGTCTCCTATTTTTGCAGCAGCATTAGATAATCTTTCTGATACTGTTTGATTTTCTCTTAATGCTTTTAAAGAAGCTTCACGAGTACCTAACCCTTGTCTTTCAAGTTCTTCTTGTCTTGCCTGAATTTTTTCAGTTCTTTCTCTTGCAACTAACGCATTAGATAACTGATCAACGCTCATACCCATAGATTCTGCTAGAGCTTGTTGAGCAAGTACGTTCATATTTTGGAATTCATTAATCCCTCCAACTTGTTTAAGCATTTCACCCATTGCACCTTCAAAATCTCCTGCAAATGCTAACTCTCTTGCTCTATTTAAATTAATGGCTTTACCTGTTAATACTTGAGCTTCTAATTCTTTTTGTATACTATTCTCAAAATCAAGAGTCCCCATTGCCATATCTCTTGCATTATCAAGAGTTAAGCCAAATCTTTTAGCCTCAGCAACAGCTTTAGATATAGCTGCTGGGTTATTACCTAAATTTAATGCTATTTGTCCAGTAATACCTGCTGCTTCTTTAAATAATTGATTTGAAGCAAATATACTATCGTTAGTATCAACTACAGAGTTATATAGTTGTTCTTGAGATTGACCAGTAAGTAAAGATGCAGTATAGACATTAGCTAATTCATCTTCTTGTAAACCTACAAATTCAGCTAATCTTGCTTGATTGCCCAATTGCTCTCCTGTTAACCTTACATTTGTACCTAAAGTACTTGACAATCTTAATTGAGCATTTAACATTCTATCCATATTCAAGAATGTATCACCAGATGCTGCAGCGGCTGATTTCATAGCCATAGTCATCTGTTGAGCTGAATCTCTAGATAGACCTAATGTTTTACCTACATTAGAAACTGAATGATCAATATGTGTAAATAGTTTACCTAGAGCTTTTACTCCTTTCATGAAAACACCTAAGTAGAATAAAGGGTCGGTAAATATACCTGCCAATGAAGAACCTAAAGAAGATAAACCTGCTGCTAAAACTTTTACTTTGCCGCTAAAGCCCACTGCTTTTTCACCACCTTCTGATAATTCAACAGAAAGTTGTTTCATTTTTTCTTTAGCTTTATCTACCTCAGCGGCCATTCCTTTAAATCCTAGCTTTTCTAAGGCACCCCCTAAACCTTCAACTAACTTACCAGAAATACCTAAACCAGAATTCATATTTTCTATTTTCTTTATCTGGTCGTTGTATGTATCGTTTATTTTATCTTGAACGAGGTTTTTATCTTCTGCGATACTTAAAAGTTCTCTTGTAGCATTTAACTCTTTTCTTTTTGCTATTACAGCTTTTTCATTTCTTTCAGATGGATCATTTTTAAAAGCTGCTTGTGCTGCTGATAATTCTTCTTGTTGCTGTGAACGTGCAGTTTTTAACTCTTCTTTTCTGAGTTTTATTTGGTTAAAGTAAAGTTGAGATTTTTTCTTCTGATTTTTTATATCTTCAACAGATAACGTATTTAGATCTGCTTGGTTATACGTCATTTGCTGTACCAAACTATCTATTCTACCGAATGCTTGTCTTGCTTTTTTTACAGGATCGCTTATTCTTTGTAATTCAAGATTTATATCTTTTACTATAGATCTAGTATCTCCTAGAGAACCAGTAAAAGTTTCTAATTCTGTATTAGCTCTTTTTATAGATTTGTTAACAAAATTTATAGCTTTATCAACCGAACCGAATTGATCAGCAATTTTTTGTGGATCAGTTTCTCCATCAAAGGCAATAGTGATTTTGTTACCACTTATATCTGATATTCTCTTTTCAACTTCATTAAGTTGTTTTATCAGCCTTTGTAATTCTCTAGGATCTGGTGTAGCCATTGTACAGTATTATATTTTATAAATAGTTAAAGATGAAGTTATGATCTTTTTACTGTATAGGAAGGTTTCTTTCCGGATTTAGCTGCTTCTTTAGCATCTCTTACCCAAGAAGGTGTTGTTGATTTACTTGGTGGTTTTTTATTTTGCTTTTTATTTAAAGCATCGTAATGGTCTTTTAACTTTTGAAAAGTAAAGTTACGTAACCATATAGGCATATTATATACGGTCTCGTAATCGTACCCACCTTGACCATTGAATACTATTTCGTGAATTTGTGAAAATAATGAAGATCTATACTCCGAAGTCAGGCCAAAGAAAGTTAGCATTGATCGGAATAGCGAGATCCTCCTGTATCCCATCTTCGAACTCATGTGAGATCGTTGTGTCTACTCCTGGCACAATAGTTGCATAGTACTCTCTGAATGCTCTTGCATCTCTGGCAAGAAAAGCCTTATCAACAAACTCTCTAACTAACGGTCTTTCTGTATTACCGTTTACTGAAATAATCATATATTTCATTCTAGTTGAAAGTTCCTGATTAGAATTGGGTGATACTTTTTTTAACCCATCTATTTCTCTTTGAATATTTTTTTCATCTTGCTGAGATAGTATTTTAAAGGTAATTACATTTTCTGTACTTGGTAACTTAAATTCAAATTCATTTTTACCATCTTTAATTAATGATTCATCTAACTCTTTGTTTTTAATTTGAGTAAGATCTACACTAATTTTTTCCCCAGCATAAGTAAAAGAGTAATCTTTTCCATATCCTAATATTCTAGATGCTATAAGTAAAGCATCTTTATCTCCTATAAGTAAATCGTTATAGTTAACTTTTGTTACAATAAGAGATTCAAGTAATTTATCAATAACTATACCTTTTTGTATATAGTTCTGATTAGTAAGTATGTCCTCTTCTTTAGCAGTCATATATTTCATTTCTATTTTACCATCTGCTAATGGAGAATCTTTAGGGTATAATAATCCTTTTGACGGTAATTCGACCGTCTCTGTTGGAATTGTAAAGTTTGAGCTCATAAAATTTATTATGTATAACTAGTATTTTATATAAATATAAGAACTTTTAAAATGGGAACCAACAAAAAAAGAGGGTTTATTTACCCTCTTCTTTCTTTAAATTTTTTATTGCTTTTTGCCACTTTCTTTGGGCCTCTTCTAGAGTTAAGTCTCCAGCGTCGAGTTCTGCACGTATATCTAAGTAAATCATATACTTAGCAGTTTCTTCTTTTGCATTATCCTTAGCATGTAGAGTAATCATTCCTAGAATGAGTAACGCAAATGCTAGGACTAACCTAATTTTGCTTAACATTCTCATAATATAAAAGGATTTATATTAATAAATAGTCAAGATTTCTTAAACTTCTCTTAAACTTGACTTAATATTATATTAATATAGCGAGAATAAAGCAGAAAAAAAACCCTCCATAAGGAGGATTCTTTAATTTTGGTATGTAGTGTAGCGTGATTAGAAGTTCAATACGCAGTAGTCCATTGCAACAGTGATTGATAATTCTACTGTTTCATCAGTAGCCCAATCAAATCCACCTTGATCCATATTAGTTATAAATGCTCCTTTAATCACCCACTCACTTACTATATCTCCTACAGGTCCTAAAACTTGTAATGTAAGATCTTTTTTATAAAAGTCTGAGTAACCAGCTCTACCAGTTACTGATTCATATGATAGTCTAGCCCAATCCATCACTGCTTGTGCACCTGATGGTGTGATTGGATCATATAAAGTCATATCGATATCACCCCATTCTCTTTTACCTCTTATTTTTCTATAGGTATTAAGGTGATCTAATTTTATTGCGTTGTCAGTAAAATTTGGACCAGCTGCTGTCTTAATCATAAACGATGGTACACCGTCTACAAACATTAAGAATCTATTTTGCACCTTCGGCTCAAAGGCTCTGAACATTATTTCGTTAGGATCTACTACTGCCATTTTATTTCTTTATTATAAATATCTAAAAATTAAATTATGCTCCAAATGTTGCTCCTGTAGGCTCAATTGTAAAGTCTAATACTACAAATTCTACTGTTCTTGCAGGTTGTATAAATATCTGACCTATTAATTGATTACGATCGATAACATCTGATGTGTTATTAGTATCATCCATTACTACTCTATAGGCAAACAATCCTTGCTGCTCTACAACTGAAGTTAAATATGGATTAACTTGAGCTAAGAATCTATTTCTAGTTACGTTAGTGTTTTGTTCGAATACTAATTCTCTTGAAACATCGCCAATAAATTTCTTTAAAGCGATTAATAATCTTCTTACATTTACTCTATCAAGAGCTGAAGATTTCTTTTGTAATGTCTTTTGACCAAATACCGATATTCCACTTCCTGGGAATGTAGCTATTGGGTTTACATTAGCACTATATAACGTATCTCTTTGAGATCTCGTTAATTTTCTTTCTGCTTGTATTACTGTTGGAATACCACCTCTAGTAAGACCTGCTGGTGCAAACCATGGTGCTGCTGCTCCATCTGTAAATGCATATACTCCTGGTATAACAACTGAAGCAGGTACGAATTCATTTTTACCAGTTCCAGACTGTGTTTGTAACCAAGGCCAGTAAGCAGCTCCATAAGATGAATTTAAACTATTAGCAGTACTAGTAACATTAGCTACAGTTGCTCCATAGTTCTGTAAATCTACTACTGCAATACAATCTCCTCTTGTTTCTGCTAATGAAATCATTGTATCTAACTGAGTAGAATGAAGACCGAACTCATATATTAACCCTGGTGCAGATATAATGTTGAAAACATATTCATCTTTATTCCCTAGTACGTTAAGTACATCTGCATATTCTCCTCCTTGTAATCCTTGCGTTCTAGTACCGTTAATATCTTTAAAGTAATTAGGTACTATTCCAGCCGTTACATTCTCTCCTGTTGCACTATGGAATGAACCTGATTGATTAGTTGGTAATGAATTACTAAATGAAATTCCATCTGCATCATTATTAATAGTCACACCATCTGTGCTCAAGTAATCTAAAGTTTGTTTGTTTACAGCAGAAACTCTAATGTATTTAGATTTGTTAGCGTACTCACCACTAGATTGAACATAATATTGAGACTCTCCTTTATTTACTGATGTTGATTGATTACCAAGTACAGATTCGATATAGTTTTCAGAATTTGGATCTAATGATAAATCATTCCAAGTTTCTAAAATAATTTTGTTTTTAGAAGCATCATCACCTCTTCTTACGAGAAGGCTAAATGTACCTTTATTAGTATTTACGTTTGCTACTTCCCATCTGATATTGTCTATAGATCCAGATTTTAACGAACCATCTGAATTTTCCATTACTGCTCCACTATATGTAGAACTAGTAAGGCTATTTTGAATAGCTCCTTCACTTATAGTTTGTATAGTGAATGGGTCTGTTATACTACCAGTTTGAGCAGCAACTGTTGTGCTGTCTGCTGGTGCAAATGATCCAGTAACAACTCTTGCTACTAATAATGAATTACCTCCTTGTCCAAAGTATGACTTTGCAGCAAGGGAAGTTAAATATTCCTGTTTTGTTGAACCAGACGTGAAAGTTGTTCCAAAGATCTTTTGATACTCTCCATATGATGTAACTACTGTAGGTTGCTCAACAGGTCCTTTTACTGTTGGTCCCACGATAGCCGCTCCTGCTTCTAATGCTGGTGGAGCGATAAAGGATATATCATTCTCTCTTGCTAATACACCTGGGGAGATTAATGTTTCTGCCATGTTATATAAGTTAAATTATTGAGTACTCTTATAAATATCGTATTGCATACTAAAACTACCAAACCTATGGTAGTGTGCTACATATATAAATAGACTAAAGTTACCGTAAACTATTTTAATGGTATAAAAACCCCGCTATCGATATCTATAGTGCCCTTTCCGTACTTTTCCTCCAAGTTTTTTGCTAAGTCTACTTGAGCTTCTTCTATTTTAGCAAAATTTATTTCAGCATTGTTTTTACGTTGGGAAAGTTGTAACTCTATAATAGATATCTTGCCAAATTCATTAATGACACTCGACCTAGCATTTTTTATATTGTTAAGCTGTGATAATTCGTTTTTTTCTAATTTAATTTGCTTCATTATTAATGTTATTTATGTAAAGTTCTGTAAATATATTTTTATAATCGTCATCTAGCGATTTAAATATTTTATTTTCAAATATTTTTTTTCTACTTAACCTAAAATTACCACTAATAAAATCTTCAGTTATAGTATCCGGTACAGTATTTTCTTCTCTTAAACTGTTTATAAGTTGCATCTTTTGTTTGTGTTTATCTGTACCAAGTTCTAAATAAAAAAGGTCGTCGTTTTTTACCCCTGTGTAATTTTTTGATATAGATTTAATTATTACCCATAAATCATCTTCAGGTACATCTTGTAAACATGGCATAAAAAAGGATTGTTTACCTATTCTATCTGATAATTCTTTATACTCTGTAAATTTACCACTTTTAAAATAATCTACTGGGTGATATCCTGTGTTGATATATTTGCTTATATATTTACTTATAATTTTATTTGTTGCAGGAGTATGCCCACCGTCTAAGTATCTACATTGATCGTTAGTTAAAAAACCAGTATCAATAAAAAATAAATTAATTACGTTGATACAGTTATCTATTAATTGACTATATAATGATCTCGAAGAAAAACTCAGCGGCAGTATCACTACAGTAAAATTTAACTGCTTTGAAATGTTACTAATTAAATGGTTAATTTTTTTTATTAAAACCATTTGTCTTTTTACATTATCTATATTACCACTGTAAGTTTCAAAATCATCTCTATAAATGTAAATTACTTCACCTATTTTATTTCTAAATTTACTTTGAAATTCAACACTCTTAATTATATTAAATGCTTCTGGTAATGTATTACCAAAAAAACCATAGTTATAAGGTATATAATCAGTCATAGTATCAGAAAAGTAGTATGGTATAGTTTCATTATCATTTACCCCTTCACCTATAACTTGGGAATCTCCAAAAAATATACTATGCTTTTCTCTACCTATTAAATTAATGGGGGTTTTTCTTAATCCTTCATTGTTAAAATTTATTTCAAATTCATATACTAATTCTCCAGGGTGTTGAGGTGTTCCTTTTTCTTTTATTTTTTTTATAACACCTTTTGAGTTAGGTATACCCAGTACATTACCGGTAAATTCTCTAAATGGAGTTCCCTGGTAAATAAACCTGTTGTTACTATCTACAAATTTTTTTGTACTCATTAAATTTTATCATAAAGTTTTGTAACAACATTTGATACTTTTTCAGCCATCAGTTTATTAGACTCATAAGTTGGATGTCGGTCTTCTATTTCAGGGTATTTAGAAGATATAGGTATATAGGCTCCACCTTCTAAATAGTACAGGTATGGTAAGTCAGTCATTTCCTGCATTTGGTAATCTAATGATGTTATTATAACTTTTACTCCTTTTTGATTAATAGCTTGTTTATAGAACTTTATTTTTTTTTCTAATGCTTTTTCAAACGGTTTAGAACTCTGTTCAACTGCTTTTTTTTCTAAAAAATCAAAGTCAAAAAATAATTGTGGTTGCATTACTTTTTTGTACATTGCCATATCCATATCTTTTGGATTATAGGGAAAATTTACATCCATAATATGTTCAGTTGAATTATCAATAGTTGACACTCTACTGTTTAAAGATAGTTGTAACAGTACTACATCTCCTCTTTTAAAAAATTTATAACAGTGATCTACTTTATTTAAAATAGAGTTAGTACTAATACCTCCTTTAGCATAATTCTGATATAAGAATGTTAATTTTGCTTTATTGTTTGCTTTAATTAGCCAGTATTCAAAATCACCTATAATATCTACTCCATCTTTAGCTTCTCTTTCTATATACAAATTTTGGTTAGGGAACTCTTCAAAACCTTTCCTCCAACTTGTAGAAAACGAATCACCAAATATCCAAAACCTTGACCAATCGTTATTTAATCTTGTTGTCATATCATTGAATTGCTATTTCTAATAAAATCATCTGAAGATTCATAGTAGTCAAAAACGTTATCAAACTTTTCTTTTCTAATTTTATCTAACTTATCGGTCATAATTTTGCATTCAGTCATTTGATTTATATCAAAATCTTTTGTTATGCTTCTTTTATAGACAGTATCTAATTTTTCTAATATATCTTCACGTACATAACTACTAATACCTGTTTTATCAAGTTCTTTTCCAAAATTACTTAATCTTTTTGAAAATGCTTCTTTGTATCTATCTGGCAAGTAAACTGAATCATAGTATGCAGGGTAATCTATAGGGCTAAAAAATAATGTTCGACTTCCTTTAAAAGCATCTTTATCTATAAAGTCTCTTTCTATAAAATTTAACACCATATCAAATAAATGTAAATAATTTAAAGTACCATAGGTAATTGCATAAGCATAATCAGTTGCTTTTATATTAGAATTTTGGTAATCTTTTACGTTACTTGCAAATAAATTATCGTCATACCCTTTTCTAACGTACTCACCTATTTTACCTACACCGTCTATACTAATGTATAACTCTAAGTTAGTAAAATATTTCCAATAATCAAAAATATGCTTATTTTTAAACGTCATTTTAGAAAAATTGGTAGAGTATCTTATATTAACATCAGTTCTACCTAATTTTATCAATTTATCTAATATTTGATAGTGTTCAGGCATAACTAATGGTTCTCCTCCAGCAAAATAAATTTCATCTACACAACTATAGTGAGGTTCTAACATATCCATAAACGAGGCTTTATCATTAATATTTATCAAAGCCTTATCTGCTTTGTTACCTAAAGCAACTGTATCTGAATACCATGATGAACTTAAACCTAAACCACAGCTTCTACATTTGAAATTACAAAAATTAGATATACGTATGTCCCATAAGTGTAAATTCATTATATCTAACTTACCATCTTTGTCTGTATGGTCTACATATTCAATTTTATCCCAATGTTTTTTATTTATTCTTTTTCTATATGATTTATCACCTGTTTCCTCTAAATGGTAACACCTTTTGCATGAACTTATTTTTTCACCATTTAACATACCAGTTCTGGTTTGTTTCATTTTATCATTATTCCATATTTCCTCTAAAGTTTGATCGTTTACATTACCTACAGGATTATGAGAAGACCATAGACAACAAGGATAGGTTCGACCATCTGGCCATGTGTGAACTGATAGCCAAGGAGCTAAACAAAACGTTTTAGATTCTTTAAGTAACTCTTTATTATATTCCATGTAAACTATGTACTATTCTTTTATCATTAAATGAATCCAGTAATTGGATTTGTTCAACTAATTTATTATGGTTACGATGATTAGTATTCCATATTGCCTTATCTTGAAATTCGTCATTAGATAAAACTCCCCAATTTAATATTTTATAATATTGAAAAGTTAAGTCTCTTTCTTTTTGAAAAATACTATCCATTAATTTATAAAAGGAAACTATTTGATCGTAATTATCATTCTGAATAACGAAAGATAAAATAATATTTTTTACTTGATCTAAAGAGTTTATAAATTCTAAATTTTTTAAAAGTAAATCCCACTTACCTCCCTTTCTAACTTTATGGTACGTTTCAGGATTAGAAGCATCAATTGATATTTCAGCTGATTTAATAAAAGGTTGGGCAGGTTTAATTTTTTCCCAGTTTCTTTCGTTCCATAACATTGCATTAGTATGCATATGTATGTTAGTCATATTAGGATATTTTTCAGTAGAAAAATTACACAACCATTCAAATAAAGCTTCACTATAGAATGGATCTCCATATCCAGACATTGAAATAAATTCTAATGACTCTCCATATGATTTTTCTATATCTGTTAAAATATTTCTAGATTTATTAGTAATGTAGTTTTCATTTCTTATAAAATCAACTCTACAAGAAGGACACGCTAAATTGCACGCACTATCAAATACAACTTTCATAGAATTAGGTAACTTATAACTTTTAAGTTCTTTTACTAACTCATCTGTTTTTATTTTTACAGGTCCAGAAGGTCTATTGTTATGAACTACATCGTTTAAGTGTGGGCATTTATCAGTAGAGCAATATTTAAATGTACCGTCTAACATTGACTGTCTAGCTGATTTTGCTTTATTGCTATTCCAATTATCAGTTAAGGAACCTTTCGTTTTAATATCTAACCCCATCCACTCATTACAGCACATGTGTTGCTTATCTACAGTAATCTCTGTGTAGATAAATGGGTTAGTGCAGATGTAGTTTTTTAAATCCATTCGTTACTTTCAATTACTCCATTAAATTCCGGAAGATAATCATTAATTTTTACTTTTCTACCTCTATCATTGAGTCTAATAAAACTGTGAAACCTTTTTATATCTTTTTCTGTATGTTTTCTAAATAATTCTATTTTTAATCTTTGTATTTCATCTTCTCTCATATACTGAATATTATCCAATATGTGGTGTTTCATTTCTTCAGGTATTAAACTTACATGTAAATGATCAGGGTAGTGAACATAGTTATGAGAAACTATCATATTATCATCTAATGTCCATTTCTTAAAATTATCTATATTAAACACATTTAACGCACTTACTGTCTGACAAACTTCTAACTTAAAAGTATTTCTATATCCTAAAATTTTACGATACGATTTCATTATGGTATCCCAATCTGAAGGAAATCTAACATAGTAGTTTCTTTCTCTTAAATCATCTATAGATAACTGTAGACGTACTCTTCTAAAGTTTTTCCACATTTCAATAAAGTGATCTGGCATTTGAGTACAGTTTAAACTATAATGTAAATCTATATTTTTACAAGAACCATCATCTATAAATTTCTGCAAAAAATATCCATGCTCTTTTATTAAGGTAGGTTCACCTCCATTAATCCATATTTCTTGTAAATCTTCACATTTAGAATATAATTCGTCATAAAAATTATAATCTCTAAACCATTCAGTTTTTATTTCATTTTTAAAGTAATCCTTTTCGAATTCAGTACCTTTATAAAATTTTACATCTTGATGCCATCTATTAGATGAAAATGGATTACATGTAGTACATTTTAAATTACACACTGTACCTAACCTTAATTCAACGTAATTATATTTTACTTTTTTTAAACTGCCATCAGGATTGGTATTAGGAAAGCATTCATCAATATATTTTTCAAATAAATTATTAGATTCTATTCGTTTAGATTCTACACCACCTTGTTCATACTTATAACATTTTTGACATACAGAAGGTGTTTTACCTTCCATCATCTCTTTTCTTATAGTTCTAAATTTTTTAGAATTAGCAATTGAATCTAAACTATCTTTAGTCATAAATAAATGAGCTCTATCATCATTTTCATGAGCAGCAGTAGATGCACCGTTTTTCATTTCGGTAACACAACAAGGAGTTACTGTACCAATTGGATGTGTTGCTAGATGAATCCAAGGTAACACACAAAAGGATGTAGTAGGGCTCTTTCCTATATCAAGTTGCTTTTCCACCAATCGTATACTTTTTTATTATTCTCTAAATATATTTTATCTAAAACTCCTTCGTTTCTACGAAATTTATCTACTTTAGCTAATCTTTCTTTACCTAACTTTAATCCTTCTTTCCAATCAGGGTATTGTTCTGAAAATACCTGTCTGTTTTTTAAGTCTTCTAAACAAGTTATCCAATATTCATATTTAGTATTAACTTTAATTTTAGGTTTAATGTAATCTAATACATCATCTATTACTTCTTCAAATAATTCTCTAGGTAAAACTTGAGGACACATCATTATGCTACTATCAAAAGCAAAAGTTGTCTTTATTAAGGTATGCACATCTAACTCTAAACTTAAATCAAATAAATCTTTCAAACTAAATAAACCTGGTGTAGTAATAGTTAAGTCAAAAGCTATACCATACTGTCCATATTGTTTATTTAAAAATAAAAAATCTTTGAAGTTAGCTATCCAACTATCCCATTTTATTCCATGTCTAACATATTCAACTATTTCGCCTGTACCGTCAATAGATGCACACATTTGCACCATTTTAAAATGAGGTAACATATCTCTTAAGTCCCATAGTTTATATCTTGATCTAGAAAAGTTACTATTATATCTTATCCATACATTTTTAGCTAAATCGTGATCGATAAGGTATTGCATTATTTCCCAATGTATCTCCCACATTAAAGGTTCTCCTCCAACCCAATATATCTCTTCTATAGTTCCGTCTTTAACTGCTTTCCATAGTTCAGCTTCTGCTACATCTCTTTGAAAGGTTTCTATAGCAGGTTTATTTTCTTTTCTAGCCCAAAAGTCTGTGTTTTCTTCTTGATCGTAATCACCCATCATACGTCTTTCTGCTTCCCAAGAAGATGATAATTGATCCCCACACATTCTACATTTAAAATTACATAAGTTTTTAATTCTGTAATCAAATGATATAGGTTTCATTTCAGTATAACCATCTTCTCTAGTCTTCTCAAACGCTTCATCAATCTTGTTTGGAAATAGAGTTTTATTAAAATAATCTCTATAGATAGATACATTGAGTAATTGATCATTACATACTTGACATTGTGGTATTTCTTTACCAGCCATAAGATCTCTTCTTATACCTTTCATATATTCTGAGTTCCAATGGTCGTCTAAAGTACCTGGGTTGTAAGTTGATCCTTTATCAGCATCTTCTGAATCTAAATATTGAGTAGCCCAATCTGCTTTTTCTCTAGAGGCACAGCACATTCTTCTCTCACTTTGTGGTGAAAGGTATGTATGAGACCAAGGTGCCATACAAAACGTTTTATTTCCTTCAGACGGTTTTAATTTCATTTAAATAAGGATATAGAGATTTCCAATCAGTATCTCTTCTTTTGTCTATATTGTCTAAGTATCTAGTTAACTTTAATAGTCTTTTGTCATCCACTTTGTGACTAACTACCTGTGTTTTAAATCCGTTTAATACTTCATGCCAATCAAACTTATCAGGTACTACATCTAATAATTCATCAAAATACTTTGTAGCATGATGACCTAGTATTTCAGGTGCCATAAAAGTAGGGTGTGCAATTGTATTCCAACCAAATTCTATATCTTTTACCTTACTCCATTCATTAACTTTTCTATATAAGTCACTCATAGTAGTTAAAGTTACTGGAGATATAGTTGAATGGATATTTAAAATGGTATCAGTTTCATATAGTAAGTGATTAAAATTAGCTTCCCATTGATCTAATTTCATTCCATGTCTAGCAAATTCAGCTTGAGGACCCCAATTATCTATACTGCATACTACTTGAAACGATTTTAAGTACCCTGTGTCTATAAAATTTTGAATTAACCCTATTTTCTTTTTAAATTTTTCTGTTGGGTGTTTTAAGTTAGAAAAAATTTTAAAATTCATATTAGGGTGTTTTTTAGTTTTAAAAAACTCTAATGTTTCTTCAAACTCTGGAATATACATTGGTTCACCTCCTAATATATGAAATTGATATAGGTTCTGTGAGTATTTTTGCATCCATTGCCAAAATTTTTCTTTTCTTTCTTCATATCCAGGTTTTTGTTCAAAACCATCTAAATGATATTCGTCAGATAAGGGTCCAAACTTTTCTACTTCATGCTGTATTAAAGAACTAAAATAAGGAGAACAGTAAACACACTTTTGATTACATAGGTTATTAAAATATACTTCTAAAATTCTAGGAGTTACTCTAGTAGGATAAGGACCTAGTTTTACCTTTTCTATTTCAGGAGGTACTTGATCTGTTTTATTTATAAAGCCTGAACGTTCACTAACTCCACCAGCATCTTCTATCTTTTTACAATACTCACATCCATTACCAGGCCATTCTCCTTTGAGCATTTTCTCTCTATCCGATATTTTACCAGGATGATTATGAAAATCATCCATCATATCAGATACATCCCAACCTTTACACCTATGACAAGACGATGATGTACCTGTAGATAAAAATACGGTGCTCCATGTCCACTTATATTGACATGCAGTAGCTGTCTTTATGGGGAATTCGAAACTCATACCAATTTTTTAACTTGACTACCTGCATGTGTACTTGTTTGATCTTTATTTAATTGTGAAACCAAATCAATCATATCATCTTGCTGCTGTTCGTCTGGTTCTATATATTGTTCTGATCCTGGGTTAGCCCATTGAGGATTAAGAACCCAACCTTCGTCTTTAGCTTGTTTTAATACTCCTTCTACGTATCTATTAGATTTAGCATCATCACCATCTACTAACTTAGTTAAAGGAGTTAAATTAGTTTCTGGTATATCATTATACCAACTGGTTAATTGAGGAAATGCTTTTAAAAAATCTTTACCTCTTCTTTTATCGTATTGTTGGTAAAAAGACCTAAAGTCCCTTATTCTAGATTCTAATGATGAAGTAAATTCGTGTCCAGTATCTACTTTTTTAATGTAATCTATCAACCTAAGTACACCATCTCTCTCATAATCCATAAATCCATTGGTACCATGTCTCCAATTTTTATTTAGCCAATCTTCTAAGGCTGCTGCTCTTTCCATTCTTATGTCTGTAGGTAAAGTAACTATAGATTGAAAGGAAGGAAAACGTAAAATATTAAATGACATAACAGCAGCTTGATGACCAAACTTCTTTTTTAGTTTTAACATTTCATCCATGAACTCTGTAATGGAAAATAAACATAAACTATTAATAGTCATCATTACATTTACTGACTTAACATTACCTTCTGAGTTAACTCTATACATATTTTTTAACCATACATCCCATTCTAATCCGTATCTTATATATTCAGCCTGTAACCCTACAGCTTCACAAGAAGTGTATATAGTAAAATCTTTAAAATTATGAGAGGCTTCTATTAAAGCATCTAATAAAGCTTTCTTTTGACCTAAATTAGAATTAACTGCAAAAGGTACTTTACAATCTGGATTCTTTTTCCACCAGTCCATCAATTTCCAAAAATCTGGAGACATAGAAGGTTCACCTCCTGTTACTCTTAATTCTCTTAAACTATATTGAAGTTCTGCTTCCCACCATTTCCAAAATGCTTCTACATAGGGATTGTCTTTATTCTTTCTACCGTAAGGCATTGCATGAGATCCATCATGTTGAAATGCTGCTGCACCATCAGATACTAAATTTTGATAAGGACCATTTACTTTAATATCTTTTTGCCATGTAGTAGAAAATGAAGAGTTACAATAAGAACAAGCAAAATTGCAATTACCATCAAAAGCTATTTCTAAAGTTTTAAGGTCTACATCTTCAGTATACCCCATAGTTTCTTTAGCTTCTTTTAATTCTTCATCAGTATATATAACTGATTTATAAACTCTATCGGATACCTTATCTTTTCCTAAATCTTCTATCTTCCAGCAGTATTCACATTCTTTAGGGCGAATACCTTCCATCATTTGCTTACGAACTGCTTTTTTATACTTAGTATTATGTAAAGCTTTATAACTTACTTCTAATTCAGTTAAAGGTATCTTATGAGCAGGAGGGTGATGACAAGAAGTAGTTGTACCATTACCTAGCCAGATAGTTGCATTATACCATTTAGCACCACAGAATGAAGGTGATAATTTATTTACAACCCTATCTCTATATTCTTGAAACGATTCAGTTTCTTTTTTTGCGAAAACTCCCATTATACTTTGTGTATAAAATTTAAATTACCGGTTATATCAACATACTTATCAAATATTCTTTCTTCAAAAAAATGATCTGCTAATAAACTACCATTTTGAAAAAGGCTAAATCTTAATAAATCTATATCTGTGTAATTTAGGTTAAAATTATTCTTAGGAAAATTACCTGCACCAATTATAATATGTGGATGAGGGCACTTACCTAAACATTTATCACTTAACGATTCAGAAACTACTTCTTCTTTATCAATAAATATTTTAAAATGCTCTTTTACTTTATGTTCAATTCTTATGTTAGTAGTAGTATCTGGAGAAATAATTCTTGGTAATCTATAATATCTAGCTTTATCCTCATAAGTAACTGTAAATACGGTTTGATCCTTATATAAATCTAGACCTGTGTAATGAGGTACTAAAGCAAAGATAGTTTTTTGTTTATCTGAATAGTCTCTTAAAATAAAACTAAACTCTAATTCAAAATTATACTCTCCTGATAAAATTAAATTAGCAGGTTTTTCAGGGAAAGTTTCACAAATACTGCTAGGCCAAAACAACCACGGTTCCCCTTTATTTATACTCAGCATATAATTCAGTAAATTGTGGAAAGGTCTTTAAAAAATTAGTACCTCTTCTATTATCATATTCGTCTACAAACTTTACAAAATCTTTTCTATATTTAGTAGTATTAAAGTCATCTTCTCCGATTGCATAATCATACAGTCTTTTTAACTTTTGTATTTCTACATTTGAAAAACCATAGTTATTTTTTGTAAACTCTTTTATACCATAGTATAGTGCTTTTTCTGCTGCTGCTAAAATTAATTCTTTTTGTTCAGGTTTTAAAATTTTTACAGAAAGGTGAGTAGGCCATCTTAAATAAGCAGTATCTAATTGTATTGCTGATGTCCAATATCTTTCACCGTTAGCATGTTTCTTTTTATATTCAAATACTTTATCAACTAAGTTACTATAACTAAAAACTGATAAAGCATTATAAGTTGCCATTATGTTAATAGTTACTTTAGGTAGTACAGTTAAAATTTTATCTACGTTTTGCCAAAATTTATCATACTTTAGACCAAACCTACTATATTCAGCTTGAGCTCCCGTTGCCTCTACTGAGGTAAATACTATTAATTCTCTTACTTTGTTATTCTCACATAAATCTTTAGCTATTTCTATAAATCTATCTATAAGTTTATCAGGTACTCCTAAATTAGTATTAATAGAAAGAGATAAATTAGGATTGATAGTAGGATTATCTCTTATATATTCTAATACCTTAAACACATCTTTAGACATTAACGGTTCTCCACCGGTCATTCTAAACGTATGTAAATCTGGGTATAGATCAGGCCACCATTTCCAAAATGCTTCTACATAAGGGTTATACTCAGATTGTTTGTAAGGCATATGGCCCCTTTCTTTAATTTGATCGATAGCATTAAAATTATGCTCTGTAGGGTACCCACCATGCTTTTCAATTTCTTCTACCCATTTAGATGAATATTGAGGACCACAGTAAGCACAAGCGAAGTTACAAGCATTACCAAACGATACTTCAACATATCTGGGGTTGATATCCTCTCTCCAATCACTATCCTTTATCTTTTGAAAGTCATTAATAGACCAAGGTTCAGTTGATTTAAAAACTCTATCTGAAAATGAATTAGAATTATCTTCTACATTCCAACAGTAATTACATTCATCAGGTCGTTTACCTTCAAGCATCTCTTTCCTACGAGACTTTTTATGACGTGTATTGTGTAATGCTGATGGATTACGTTTTAATTCAGATAAAGGTATTTTATGAGGTGAAGGGTGATGACATGAATGAGTCATACCTGTGCCAAGGTGTAGTGTAACCTGTGTCCATTTAGCTAAACAAAAACCACATCCTACTTTGTCTAACTTCTTTTTAACGTCAGCCGGGTTCATAATTTTATATTAAGCATTTTAGCCCATGGTGTTAACTGCTTTTCGTCTACTAATTCGTATTTTAGTTGCTTTATACCATCACCCTTGTAGTCCCAACTACCTTTTTGCATTTCAAGAACATATCTTCTTTCGTTTCTAGCAGTAGTTTCACCTTTTACAAACTTACCGTCCACTATTCCTTCGTCTGGATGAGGTAAACATCTCATTCTTCCTTCTACTCTATGAGGTATAATAGAATTAGGTACTCTTATATCTTCTTGTTTAGTTTCAGTATTGTAAGATTCTACCTGGCTTTTAGGGTAATTAAAATTTACATCTAATACTAATCCTTCATCAGGAGATACTTTATGTAAGTTTTTTACTTCTTTAGGAGATAATGCTCTATTCCATCCTTTGATAAGAGCTATATCACCTTTAAAATATTTAAAACTACTATTATCAGGTTGAGAAGGAGATAAACCTAAATAAAAATCATTACTACCGTAATTTTTTAATCTACCATCAAACCGTAAAGGTGAAGGACTACCTAATCCAACTTTAGAATCTACTTCAGTACCGTTTAAGTAAAAATGAGCTAAATGATTTTCTTCACTGATAACAGCTGTAATCCAGCTCCACTGTTTATCATACCTTTTTAACCACATATAGTTATGTTTATTAAATACATTCCAAAAGGTAAATGATAATGCTCTAGAGTTATTAAATGATAAACCGTAATCATAACCTGGTAGTCTAAGTATAGGGTATTCAACATATTTTCTATCTTCAGCACCAATTAGGAATACATCATTTTTTTCAGGTTGTTGATAACATCTTACTAAAGCTGATATAGTATGTGATCTTTGAGTTAGAGCTTTGTAATCTCTTTGATATGGTATTTTAGCATATGAATTTTTACCATTAAAATGTAAATAGTTTTGATCTTTAAGTGTACCTGGTAAATACGTATCATTGGTTAAACCTTCTAAATGACATCTCCAAAATAAGTCATCATCTTCCATTCCCCAATCCCAGTAATCATTTGAATAACCATTTGTAGCCTCTACTTGTTCTTTAGTAAATAAAACTGCACCACCAAAATATTCATGATACTTTAGTTGATAGTCCATCTGCTGTATTTTAGTAGCTATGTGTCTAGGAGCATCAGCAGGATAAGAATAATCAGCTCCACCATCTTCTTCTGGTATCATATCTATATCATGCCATACTATATAGTCACAACCATCTTCAAAAGCATGTTTAGCACCTATATTCTTTGTAGCTCCTCTATTGAACAATTTATCGTCTACTTGATGTACTATATAAATTTGAAAGTCAATATTTTTATCTTTTAAGTATTTACCTATTTTAGGTATAAACTCATGCATATGTAACTCTCTATTTCTATATGGAACACAAACTCCTAATTTATGGCTCATATCTGTACTTCTAAATGATGAAAATTATTATTTGTAAATTCGTCTCTAATTTTATAGTTATTAGGTAAAGTAGATATACCGTCTTCTGTATATTTAGATCTATCCTTATAAAACTTACTATAATAGTTAATTTGATTTTTTCTACTATTCCAACTTACCCAATAACCGTCTTTATATCCATTTTCACTATGAGGTAAAACTTTAAATTTACCCTGTTTTCTACTAGGTATTGGTATAGAAGTTTCTGTACTATATTGTGTAGGTACTTGATATGTATTACTTATATAACCATCATTACCATTACCAGTCAAATCTATAACTCTACTATCATCTAAAAATTTCATATCATAATATAGTCTGAGAAACTCTGAATCTTTAAACTTAAATAGACTACTGTTAATATTTGCAGTAATTTGCTTACAAAGATCATCTTCTAATACTTCATTATATACAGCAAAAGAACTAATAGTACCATTAAACCAGTTTTGTTTAGCATCTCTTTCTGGGTTACCTACTCCTAAATATAAAAAATCTTGTTCTTGCAAAGGAATAAGTTTATCAAAGAAGTTATGATTTACATACTCCCCGTTTATAAACATCTTTATATCTGGTACATATTTACCATAATCATCTTTTGAGTTAGAAGCCATATTATCGATAGTAATAGCAACGTTATATGCTCCTTCAGGAAATTTGTCAGATGGTATAGATATAGAACTTAAATCTTTTTTCCAAAATTGAAATACAAAATCTCTAAATGAGTTATAATTTAATGCAGTATCGAAACCGGGTATTGAAAAAACTGACATTTCATCAGTAATTTCATAATCCTGTATAGTTAATTTATCTACTACAAAAGAACAGAATATAGTAAAGTTTCTATATGAGTTAATAATATTAGGGCATTTAACAAAAGAGTCTTTACCGTTAAATTCTAAACCTACCCCTTCTCTACCTTTTTGTAATACTTTCTTTTCATCTAACTTTATATGATTTTCTTGACATCTTAGTAATAAATCATCATCTTCAAATCCCCATCCCCAATATTCATTAGAATAACCATTTATCTGTCTAAATATATTAGAAGGAAATAAAGTTACTCCTCCAAAGTATTCATCAAATAAAGTTCTTGAAGTACCTTCTGGTAAATCTAACTGAGTAATTAAGTGTATTGGTTTATCGACATAGGAATAATCTACATCGACTGGTATCATATCTACGTCGTGAAATACTACATAGTTGCATCCTAATTCCTCTGCTTTTACGAAACCTATATTTAAAAGTTTACCTCTATTAAAGTCTTGATCACCTAATTGTTCGACTACTATAAGTTCATAATCAAAATCTATATGATCATCAATAACTTTTTTAAACTCAAATAACTGATTAGCTCTGTCTCGATAAGGAATTATAATGCCAAGTTTATTTTTCTTCTGTTGGCTCATCCTCAGGTACCATTTTTCTAAATTCTGATAAGTAAAACTGTGCTCTTTCGTTCCATCCATCTTTATCGATTTCTTCAAACCATAAAGTAAGAGCATCTAAACACCTTGCAATCTTTTCAGTTGCTTTAGTTTTACGTTCTTCTAAAATTAACCTTTGCTGTTCGTAACTTTCTTTACTCATATTGTGATTATTTTATTCTTCAATGTATCCCAATGAGGATAATCGTTATAATTAATATAAGAAAAATCTTGCAATTCTTCAACTAAATACCTAAGATTATTAGTATCTATTTTATATCCGGAATCTTTTATAGCATTATACATTATTCTATATTCATCTGAAAATGAATACTCTTTTTCATTATCTGCTACCTTTTTAATTCTTTCTACACATGTTTTATCCCACTTGAAGTGGTGAACTTGTACGAAAATTTCATTTACAGGCATTCTTCTAGCATGACCTGAACCCCAACTATTAGTACCGTCTTTAAAAGAAGCATAATGTTGTCCGGGAGTAACATCTTGAAAACCTTTCATTAAAGTAACTTTATTAGGACAAGCTTTAGACATTGGATATCTAAAAAAACCAGCTAAAGGAAATGCCTTATGAATATTCGTTTCTCTCGTTACCTCTGGAAATATGCCATCTATACCTATACGATCCAAGAAACCACCTGTCACAAAGTCATATCCATATCTCTCACAATTCTTTATAATGTCCTCTATAGGCTCTGGGTATACTTGCAATTCATCATCATCAGCTACTATCCACCAGTCATTAGGTTTGGTTTGTTTAACTGCATTGTATATTTCTGTAACTCTATTCCAATTGTATTTAGGTTCAGTAAATACCATATAAGGTTCAATACCTAGTTCTTCTATTTCATGTAGTATACCATCATCTTTACCTTGTTGGTAAACACAAACATATGCTTTATCGATTTGATTTTCATAATGTTTTAACATATGAGGTAAAATGTGTGTATTTTCTCCTACTACTGTAACTAAATTAGGCATGTCTTATAATTGTTAGTCCTGTTGAACTTGGTTTGTTTTTTAATATACCTTCATTAAAGAAGTCAAATCTTTGCCACTCATCTCCTATCTCTTCTATAAACTTTGAAGGTCCTTCAGCAAACTCATCGTGATCATTTTGATCTTTTATATCTTTCGTAACTATATAATTTTTAGAATAATTAATATCAGTATCATGAAAAGATATAATACCTTTAGGAGATAAAATTTTACTATATAAGTTAAAATCTTTTTTTACATCTTCGTAGGTATGACCAGCATCTATGTGTAGGTAATCTATTTTTATATCTTCCTTAACGAAAAAATTATAATAAGCATTTTCTGTAGTATCGTTAATGATTCTAGGACAAAACTTATATCTAAAGAAAGAATCCTTATCAAGCCAATCTACTTTACCACCAACCTCATTTGCAGCATCTACTACAAAAGTAGTACCTATATCTCCCCAACTCATTCCATCATTTCCTTCAAATATACCTGCTGTATGTAAATCTTGTCTAGCTTGAGTCATTATACGAGGAACGTAACCACCACCTGAACCTAAACATACACATATTTTAGCTCTCATAAAATGAATAATAGAATATATTAGTATACCATCACCCATTGATGATTCAGTAGCTCCATGAGCCCATCTGTAAGGTACTGGTTTATAGGTAATATGTTCATTACCTTTCTTATCAACAGTCTTATACTGGTTGTTGGTTATATGTTTTCTTATGTAATCTAAATTAAAGAGCATTATTAATGTAGTTTAAATCTACTTCAGTCTTATTCAGTATATTATTTAATATAGTAATTTCTCCCTTGTAAGAAAACCCATTCTTACTTTCTTTTATAGGATTTTTATCCATCCAATAATGCCTATATGTTGTATTGCTTTCAATAAAGCTCATATAACCTTTATCGTTGTTCTCATAGTATTTACCTTTCGCATTCCATTTTTCATTTAATAAGGTATCATATTCTATATTATGATAATCTAACAAATGCTTTAACAGTAATTGTTCTGCAAATACTAAAAATCTAGAATTAGGTACTTTTAATTCTGTAAACTTTTGCATTAACTCTATACTGGTTTTAGCATAAAAATTAGTAAAATTATCATCTGGAAAATAACAAAAGCAACAATTTATAGCATGAGGCTTAGGTCTGTTAACTATATGACTAATTTGTTTAATAAATGGATTCCACGCAGTATCATAATAATTATCTCCATTTTCTTCATGAGCGAAAAAAGGTTTAGTATTCAAATACTTTTCAAAATTTTTATAAACTAAAAAATCATGGTCCATTATAATAGAAGGACCTTTTACATATCTTAATTTTTCTAGTTTAGCAGAAGCCCAAAATATAGATTTATTAACTGAGTTATTTTTGGGTAAAATTTCTACATTATCCCATAAGTAAGTAGAATTAATATTATGAAGATATTCGTAAGTAAGTTTATCAACAGTAAGATTGGTGGTAAAATTAGGGTGATGCTTCTTCCATAAGTATACAGAAGATAACAGTAATAAAGTATCTAACTTGTTATAGAAAGAATTGCGTTCTTTTATATTTTCATATACCCAATATGTATTCAAAACCTTTTATTAACTATTAAGAAAACTCTGCGTAAAATATAGTAGTAGAAGTTTGAGTTGCTGATGTTAATGTAAGGGTGGTGCCTGTTTGTATTTCAGTACCACTAGCTCCACCTGCTCTCCATCTTTGAAAAGTTCTAGGATAAGCTGCTGTTTCATCAGCAGTAAGCGTAAGGTTACTTTCATCAAGGTTTACATTCTTTATAGTTGCACCTTGTGAATCTGCAACTGAATAACCTGTGGCACTAATATCAACATAACCCCCAGTTGAAACTTGTAATGTGCCGTAAAACCAGTTATTATTATAAATCTCACTTATTGAAGTAGGATTACTGTTACTAGGTACTGCATCACCTAACGCATCATTCATAGTAACGTTTGAATCTGAAGATACATTGTTTGACCAAGTATCAAATGAACTAAATGCTATGTTTGTTGTTCCGTAAGTATTTACTGCCATTTTAATATAATTTTTCTATTTTATCTTTAGGAAAAACTTTTGATAGTTCTTCAGCTAAATAATCATATGAAAACTCCCTTAATCTATCGACTATGGTATAATCAACAACCTTTTGAATTTCTGTCTCTGTACCAACTTTAACTTTTTCCGGTACATCTACTGTTCTATATAAAGTTACTTCATCACCGTTTTCATCAAAGCTCACATAAGGAACTTCTTTTTTAACGGTACGTTCTTCTAAAACGTCTTCAGTAACTTCTTTTTCAATAAACATCGGAGCTATATATAAATTATCAATTATAAGTTCTTCTCCATCTGAAGAAGGAACATCATAATAAATAACTTTACCTCCTACTAATCCTACTGCTGGTTGTAATGCATCAGTAAAATATTTACGTAAGAACCTATCTCCGTAACTTTTATCTAACCAAGACGTTGTAGTGAATTTTACTTCATTTACCGTCATGTTTATTTTCCAACTATCAATTCTAACATATAACTCTTTAGTTGGACCTCGATTTGTTTCCAAATCTACATGTAACCTTAAACCCATACTATAATATATGAACTATTTACTTAACTCATCTACTTTTGCAGATAATTCTTTGACAGCTTGAATTAATACTGCAGTTAACTTGACATAATCTACTGCTAAGTAACCATTATCTCTTTCGTGAACTAATTCTGGATATAAAGCTTGAACTTCTTGTGCTTTAACTCCTATATCATGTCCTTTCTTACTAACAATGTCTTCTATTCCTTCTTTCCAATCAAACTCATATCCATTCATTTGATTCACTTTATCTAAAGCTCCATCTAAAACTATTAAGTTTTCTTTAAGTCTTTCATCTGAAGAATAAAATGCAGTAATATCACCTGTTGCTCTAATTTCTCCTGATGTGCCAGATGCTGCTGTTCCAATACCTAAACTGTCTACATGTACATCGTTAAATTGTACGTCTGAAGTTGTTAGTACTGGTTGGTCCATTGCGTATAGTTCGTTAGCTCCTTGACCAGTGTTTACTGTTGCAAATGTAACTGCATCAGTAGTTTCTACATCTTGGTTCATCGCATATAACTCATTAGCGCCTTGTCCAGTATTTACAGATGCAAATGTTACTGCATCAGTAGTCTCTACATCTTGGTTCATAGCGTATAACTCATTCGCTCCTTGACCAGTGTTAAGAGTTGCTCCAGCAATAGCTCCAGTAGTAGTTATTGTATTAGCTCCCATATCAAGAGCTTTATTCATATTCCATTGAGTACCTGAATGACTATATGTAAAGGTTGCACCTGCTCCAGCTACTGTTAATCCTGCTCCATCTGCTGCTGCAGAGTCTGCTGACCCTGAAGATACTGTAATATTTTTATCCTCTACGTTTAAGGTAGCTACTTGTAATTCTGTTGTGGTACCTTGTACTACTAAATCACCTAATATTGTAACATCGTCAGAACTAAGACCAATAGCTGCATCAAAAGAAGTTTTGAATGCTTCTGCTGTTACGTGTCTTGCTGATAAAGATGCACTTAATGATGTAGTTGAACCTGTTACGTTAGCTGCTGTTAATGATCTAATTAACGTTGCATTAGCTCCTAAAGAACCAGATATCGTTGTAGCTGTCAATCCTTTTATTAAAGCTAAAGAGGTTACTTCAGAGTCCATTACAGCTCCTGCACTAGTTACATTACTAGTATTAGCAGTAAGTTTTGCTGTATTCGTAGCTACATCCGAAGCAATAGAAGCACTTAATGCTGTGGAAGAACCTGATATAGTGGTTGCTGCATTACCATCAAAAGATGAAATGTCCATAGCACCTGAAAAGGATCCTGTTAAGTTAGCTCCAGCACCTGTTAATGAACCTGCATTTGTAATAGTAGGTTGACTTATTACTGGCTTTTGTATTTTCATGAGTTATAAAGTTTATTCGTTTATTGCTGTCTTTTATAAATATCGTTACATTAGGTTAAATTATGCTATTGCCCAGTAAATATAACTACCAGCAGAATTGTTTAATGCACCATCGGTAGTGTTAATAGTAAAACTATTTGCATTAAATGTTAATCCATTTGTTGCATTCATATCTCTTTCAGATAATGTATCTTGGAAATCCAAAAAACTATCATTATTGGTATTACCTCCTCTAAATGAATCTACTACTAACCATCTATCACCAGAAGATGCATATCTCCTAATCATTACAAATCTAGGTTGAAAACCAACTGTGATTTCTAAACTTGATCCTGTACCGTCATAACTACCAAACTTTTGGTACCCTGCAATATCAGCAAAACAATAGGCAATAGTTTTTTGACCACTTGCATTTATATCACCATGACCACCTATTTTAAAAACTGTAGATGTAGGTAATGCACGGAAAAATTGTGATTGTGTTCCAACTGCTCCAGTTTGGTTTAAATATATGTACTTATCACCACCACCGTAACCTGTATGCCAAGTAAGCCATTCACCGGTTGATGTATAACTTTTCATAATGATAAATTTTGGTTCAACACCTAATCCGTGTCCAATATCTACATTTCCACCAGTACCATTCCATTTTACAATAGAAAATCCTGCTGTCTGATTTGCTTGTACTGTGCTTGTTACACCTCCATCATTATTACTTGTAGTGGTACCTGCTGTAGCTTTCCAACCCCATCCTATATGTGTTTCTCCATTTGAGTTTGCTTGACCACTAGAACCTACTGTAAACCCATCACTATCAAAAGTAAATCCTGAAAAAGAAGATCCTCCATCAGTTAAATTAGTTCCTAATACATTAGCTCCTCTAGTACTATCTAATACACTCCAATGATCATCAAAAGACCTTCCTTTTATTATAACTAAATCGGGTCTAAAGCCCATACCTGTTTTTGGAGCATTAGTTGGTCTATCTCCTATATAAGTAATAGCACTAAAGTGTTCAGTACTGGTAGGACCTGTTGCTAATAAAGTATTAGTACCTAAATAAGCTTGACTTACTTCACTGTTACCTTTATAAACTTTTGACACTTCTGTAGAACCTAAATAAATTGGAGCCATATTATGTTACAAAATAAAGTTTGTTACTATCATAAGATCCTAAAGCATCATATTGAGCTTGAGAACCTGCCCAGAATTTTAATCCAGAACTATCTCTATGATTTACCGCAAGAGATGCTGTAAGGTTAGCAGAACCAGTTACGTTTAAACTACCGGTTACTTGATGAACATCAGTTAATTCATCTCCAAATATATTTGAACCTGAAGAAAATGCAATAGATGCACTTACAACTGTCGTATGTAATTTAGATGCTGAAACTTCTCCTAATGTTAAATTTTGTCCACTCAAAAGAGATACTACTTGAGCAGAACCTGTTACTGTATTAGTTGGTAAATGAGCAACCGTTTGTGCAGCACCAGATACTATACCTGATGGAGTGTTAATTAGTAAACTATAATCTGCAGAACCTGAAATTATATGACCAGCATCCGCAATAGTAACTCTACCACTTGTTGCAGGGTCCATATGAACAGTTACCGTATCACTATTGGTTACTTTTATTTTAGTTGGGATAAATATTTCATTGTTACTATCATAAACTTGTACAAAAGGAGATAAAGTACCTAAATTATGACTTACTGAATGAGTTGTAGCACTGGTAAATGAATCTGCTACTGTTGATGAACTAATTATTGAAGCATTAATACCTGTTAGGTTAGATCCATCTCCTTGAAATGAACCAGAAAAATTATTACTAATTAACGAAGAAGCAGAAATTTGTCCATCAACTGATAAATTGGTATCATTTAAAAGTTGAAATGAATCACTTCTTAACCTAGCTGTTATTACGTTGGAACCTGCTTTTCTATTTGCAAATTCTATAAGACCATCTTCAGTACCGTCTGAAGCATCTAATATTTTTGCAGTTATTTTAGCATATGTTACTTCCTCATCTGCATCATTTTCCCCTTTAAACTTTAATTGTCCAAGGTAATCTGCATCTGCTGGTGTTCCTGAATTTCTTTTGAATGTTACGACTGGTGCTGCTGTAGATGAGTCTTCTGTAGCAGTAAGCAAGAGTGAATCATCAGTTGATCCACTGTTCGTAATCGTTAATGTAGATAAGCTAGCGTCTGATCCGCTAACTATTACTTTTTTCCAGTTAGGCATTTTACTTCTATTTACGGTTGGTTACTCAATGAGCCCACTTCCTCCTTCAAGGCCGATAATTAGCTTTATTATAAATATAGGAACTTATCCCTTATCTATTATACTTTTAAGTTTTAACATTATCTTTTGATATGTTTCAAACTCTTCTCCTTTATAAGTTGCTTGTTGAAGTTTTTGTCCTACGAAAAGTGCTTCTGATTTTAAGAAAACATCGGAAGAGCTATTTAATTTTGCTCTCCCGCCTATATTCCTTTTACCTTTTATTGCCATTAATAACCTTTTAAACATTTAATTAAGAATAAATATAAATATCGTCTCCATCTATTCTGATGTTTCCGACCTTTTGATAATTCGCATCATCTGATGTTACAACTGCTGCAACGAAAGCATCTGATGCAATTGCTGTTTGATTCCAAGTAGCTCCTGCAAAGTCTAAAGCAAATCTATTTGCTGATTCATCCCATCCTATTGCTGCTCCTTGACCATTTATTACAAGTCCAGCATCTGCTGCTGCACTACCTGAGTTAAGAAGTATAAATTGGTCTTCTACATTCAAGTTAGTTACCTGTTGCTCTGTTGTAGTACCTGTTACAGTTAAATCACCAGTTACTGTTAATGCTCCACCAATTGTTACATCATCTGGTAATCCAATTTGAATCTGGTTGTTAGAAACTGTAGTATTTACCTCGTTAGCTGTACCTGCAAATGTTAATGTTTCACTTGAATTAAACGTATCGTTAGACCCAGCATCAGCAGCTATAGTAAATGATGTGCTTATACCTGCAATATCTGATGCAATTGATGCACTAGTTGCTGTGAAGGCTCCTGATACTGCTGTCTTATCAGCTTTACCACTTGTTAATGTACCTACACTTGCTAAGTTGGTAGCTATATCACTTGCTACACTAGCACTTAATGCTGTAGATGATCCAGATATTACTGAATCTGTTACATCAATTGTAATTGCATTAGTACTTACTGTTGTTACGATTGGACCTGCTCCTCCTATTGTAAGTGTCTCACCACTATCTAAAGCATTCGATGTACCAGAATCACCATCAATAGTAAATGTGGTACTAATACTTGCAATATCACTCGCTATACTAGCACTTAAAGCAGTAGAAGAACCACTAATATTTGTAGCTATTTGAGCAGAACCACTTATTAACGTTGGTTTTGAGCTAATATTTGCATAAGGAACTGATCCTGATACTATATGACCACCTTGTGCTACAATTACCTTACCTGATGTTGATGAACCAAAGTGAACTTCGATTGCATTTAAACTCGATAATCTAACTGTAGATGGTATAATTTGTTCGTTACTTCCATCTTCATATACACTTACGATTACATTTCTTGAACCAAAGTTATGAGTTACTGATGCTGTAGTTGCACTAGTAAATGTAGACTCTACTGTTGCTGTCTGTGATACTGATATATCTGTTAGGTTACTACCATCACCAGTAAATGAACCAGTATAACTAATTACTGTACTTGATAATGATGAACTAAATGCTTCTAATGCTGTTATTTCAGTATCTAAAGATCCTGTCTTAGTATTTAAATTAGCAATGTGAGCATATTGAGACCCTGTAGCTGCCATTAATGCTACTACTTCTCCATCTGTTGCTGAATCTACTGCCTCAATTGTCGCTAATCTAGTTGCAATACTAGAACTTAATGCTGTAGATGAACCTGAAATGGTAGCATCTGTTACATCAATGCTAATCTGATTGTTACTAACTGTAGTAGTGATAGGACCTGCTCCAGCAAATGTTAATGTTTCACTTGAGTTAAAAGTATCATTAGCTCCACTATCTGCTGCTAATGTAAATGATGTTTCGATATCTGCAATATCACTTGCAATAGATGCACTTAATGCTGTAGTAGATCCTGAAATAGCAGTTCTTCTAGCTGCACTACCTGTAAAGGCATTTAAGTTAGTAATGTGGGCAAATTGAGAGCCTGTTGCAGCCATCAAGTTGGTAACTTCACCATCTAATGCAGTTGCTGTAGTATTAGTTGTAGTAATTCTACTAGCAAGTGAACTACTTATCGTAGTAAACGATCCTGATATTGCTGATCTTCTTCCAGCTGATCCTGTAAATGTATTTAAGTTAGCAATATGAGCATAAGCTGATCCAGTAGCACCCATTAATGATGTTACTTCAGCATCTAATTTTGCATCATTTACTTCATTTGTAGTAACTCTAGTTGCAATACTAGAACTTAATGCTGTTTGGGAACCTGATATGTTAGTAGCTATTTGAGTTGATCCACTTAGTACACCGTCTCCTGTTTCCCTTAATATTTTTACTTCTGATCCAGTAGCACCTGCTACCCAGTAGTTATTTGTTCCGTCCCATAATAATGAACCAGAAGCTGGACCATTTGCATCATTTACGGCTAAACCACCTTTAGTTGCTCCTGTTCCGTTAAGAGCAATAATATTGTCTCCAATATCTAATGTTGTTGAATCTACGTTTGTAGTAGTACCTGCTACTGTTAAATTACCAGTTACTGTTACATTAGCTCCTGAAAAGTCTAACGCTGTGTCAACTGATTGACTAAATGCCTGTAAAGCATCAATCTCTGTTTCGTTAGTGGTTGCTCTACCAGCAATAGAAGAACTTAAAGCTGTAGAAGATCCACTAATATCTGTAGCTATTTGAGCTGAACTACTTAATAGGTCATTAGTTGTAGTACCTTCTACTGTTGTTAATCTACCTGCAATAGATCCACTTACAGTTGTAAATGATCCACTAATAGCTACTCTTCTTCCTGCTGATGCTGTAAATGCATTAATACTGGCAATATGTGCATATTGTGATCCAGTAGCTGCCATCAAATTGGTTACTTCACCATCTAATGCTGTAGCGTTATTTTTATTTGTTGCAACATCACTTGCAATAGATGCACTTAATGCTGTCGTTGAACCAGATATTGCACTTTTTCTTGCTGCACTACCTGTATATGTTAATAAGTTAGCCTGATGTGATTGTAATAAATTTACATTATTTTCTTCAGTAGTAACTCTTCCTGCAATAGAGGAACTTAAAGCTGTTGATGATCCAGATATAATTGCATCTGTTACATCAATAGTAATTTCATTTGCACTAACTGCTGTAGTGATAGGACCAGCTCCTGTAAATGTTAATGTTTCGTCAGAAGCAATTGCATCATCTGCTCCACTATCTGCACCTACATTAAACGTTGTACTTATACTTGCAATATCAGAAGCTATACTAGCACTCAGTGCTGTTGATGAACCTGATATAGCTGATCTTCTTCCTGCTGAACCTGTGAAGGTATTTAAATTAGCTACATGGGCATAGATGGACCCTGTTGATGCCATTAAATTAGTTACTTCACCGTCTGTTGCAGTTGCTGTAGCAAGATTGGTAGCAATATCTGATGCTACCGAAGCACTTAAAGTAGTGTCTGCTGCTGTAGCAAATGTTTTAACTGATGCACTAACTGTTAATACTTCCGCTTCAGTTGCAAAAGTATTATCTAAACTTGCTGAAAATACTTCATTAGCTGTAACTCTTCCTGCTAACGATGAACTAAGTGCTGTTGATGAACCTGTTATTGCAGTTCTTCTTGCTGCTGATCCTGTAAAGGTATTTAAATTAGTTATATGAGCATAATTACTACCGGTTGCTGCCATTAAGGCTGTAACTTCTCCATCAGACAACGTAGTGCTAGTCTCTAATGTGGTAATTCTGCCAGCTGCAGAGGAACTCAATGCTGTAGAAGATCCAGATATATTAGCTGCTATTTGTATGGAACCTGAAAGAATTCCTCCTCCTGCAGATGCTAAATACCCTGAATCATTATTAAGTTGGGAAATATTACTCCCCGATACTATTACTTTTTTCCAAGTTGCCATCTATGTGATTTTTTAGTCGTGTTCGTTAGTTATAAATAAATATCATCCTTTTCTATTAACTGCCTCCTATGTAGAGATTATAATTTGTATCTAAATACAGCCC
>Ga0315315_10000157_pt1 | contig 51424 bp, 48 predicted proteins | sample M140m3416metaG_FD_203699 | JGI IMG/M metagenome (GOLD analysis project Ga0315315, IMG submission 203699) | Ammonia-oxidizing marine archaeal communities from Monterey Bay, California, United States - M1 40m 3416 | ecosystem: Environmental > Aquatic > Marine > Intertidal zone | place: USA...
CAATATTGATGATAGGTCCGATCGGTCTCAAATATCGTAAGCAGCTTCCGGCAAGACAACACTTTTTCGATTCAGTACCTCTGCCTGAGTCAAAAATACAACTTTGACGCATAACATCAGTGACGTGAATCCCGTAAACACATGGGGTGTTCATTTTTGAATGAGTTTTATCCACCACTTATTACTGGGATAGTTTTGGTGCAGGAAGATGATGTCTTGGAGAGCATCTGCTTGATTGCTTTTCGGCTCATTTGCCCACTTCTATGCCCACCGCTTCGGGCATAAATCCTCGAAAGTACCGTGAAACAAAGTACAAACGAGGGGAGGGAAGCTCCCCGAGTAGGACTCGAACCTACAACCTAGCGGTTAACAGCCGCTCGCTCTACCATTGAGCTATCGGGGAATATAAGGGGCCTTTGAGTTTTGAAACGATACCGAAAAATTTAATCGAAGGCGAGATGCTCCATTTTTTGTTCTGCAAAAAACGATATGCCAGCTATCAGGCATCCTGAACTTTTTCCATCAGAACATGATTGCCCTTCTCGTTGTATTCAACTCGTGTCATGAAATTATGAATCAGCATGACGCCACGACCATTGGGGACTTCCAGCCTGTCATCCTGCGTGCAGTCTGGTACCTCGTTTGGCTTAAATCCATCTCCTTCATCTGTGATTTCAATACGTGCAACTGTAGGTGAGACGAAACATTCAACATGTACTTTTTTGTCTGCACTGAGTTTATTGCCGTGGACAATTGCGTTCACGATTGCTTCTTCAGCAGCCAGGTGGATCGAAAAAATATCAGCACTGGCCCAACCATGTTCACCAAGTTTATCGAGCAATTCATCCATAATCAGTCGACTCGCACCGCGCTCACTCGGCAGGTCAATAGACTTCTGCCATGACGGCTTGTCAGAACTGGTGTTTTGAGGAGACTGCGATTCGGTCATAGTAGCCGCACAAATTTATTGCGGGAAAAAAGGGTGGCTGTTCCAGTAAGGGAAGTTGTAAGCAATCAACTGAAGGCTGTCATTGCTTCTGCTTCGTCTTTGCGAATATCAAAAACTTTATTCAGTTTTGTAATCTGAAAAACTTCAAAGATTTCTGGACGAATGTTGCACATTTTCATCCGTCCTTTGCTAGCCTTCACCTTTCGGTCGAGCGTGATTAATTTTCCGAGCGCAGCACTTGAGAGAAACTCAACGTTCGTGAAGTTCAGCAATATGTCGCCCATATTGTGCTGCTCAACAAGACCAAAGAGTTCAGCACCAAGCTCTTGAATACTTGCTTCATCGAGAATTTTTTTGTCATTAAAACTGACGATAGCGACATCGTTGTTGTTTGTGACGCCTATCCGTCGATACTGAGCCATACCGTTGTTCTCCAAGTCTTCTGAGTTCGAGCACCCGTTACCGAGACTGCATATATAAAGTAATAATCCATTCTGTTGGTAGGGGCTCGCAAAACAATTCCAACAGAATGCTCACGTTGGAAACAAGTAGACATATAGCGGACCTACCCACTCGATGGGTCGCTCAGCCTAGCGATTTTCAGAGATGATTACCAATGTCAGCGTTTGAAGTAAGGCGTAGAAGGATGGAAACCAGTCGACTTCTTGTTTTTTGCTGAATCAGAAAAAATGAAATGAGACCTGTTTGTGCATTATGCCGCCATTATGGCAGTCTTTTTTGGTGCTCAGGCGTTGGTTTTCGAGCGGGCAACATGGGACAATTTTAAAAAAGTGGGGTGTCTCACGTAAAACCTGTTTTATTTACTCTCGGAAATGGCTGAAAACTGGCCTTGACGAATTTTATTCCACTCAGTTTCGAACTGGCGCGCGAGTTGCACTGTAGGACAGGAGCATGTTTGTGAATGCCGCTGCGGCAGTCGCTTCATCCGGCGGGGTAATGGCATAAAGTTGTCGTTTCCTGCAGTACTTTTTTCAACTTTCCGTTTTATTTCGACCACAGAGGACCCCCAGAATGGCAGCCGCTGCGAGCAAGGCCGGGAAGGCCAAATCGACCCTAATCCCCCTTGGTGATCGCGTTGTTGTGGAACGCGAAGAAAGCGAGCAGAAGACATCCGGTGGTATTCTTTTGCCAGATTCAGCCAAAGATAAACCTGCACGAGGTGTTGTTACGAGTGTTGGTGAAGGCAAATTGGATGACAAAGGCAACCGTCATCCGTTGCAAGTGAAACCTGGTGATCGCGTAATATTTACCAGCTACGCAGGTGAAGCATTTCAGGTGAGTGATCAGGAACTGCTTCTCATGCGAGAAGATGACATTCTTGCTGTTCTTGGTTAACTCATCGCAGCATGTAGTTCAGTAAACTACTGTTGATTCATTTTTTCAACTACAACCGTCCAAATAATTTTCAGTACAGGAGAAACATTCGATGGCCAAAATGATGGCGTTTGATCAAGAAGCCCGCGAAGCAATGCGGCGTGGTGTCTCCAAACTGGCCCGTGCAGTCAAGGTCACTCTCGGTCCAAAGGGTCGAAACGTAATTCTGCAAAAGAGCTTCGGTTCTCCAACAGTTACGAAGGACGGTGTCACCGTTGCAAAAGAAGTCGACCTTGAAGACACCTATGAAAATATGGGTGCCCGCATGGTTCGCGAAGTTGCAAGTAAGACAAGTGATGTTGCCGGTGACGGCACCACAACAGCAACCGTGCTAGCCGAGGCTGTTTTTAATGAAGGCCTGCGAGCCGTTGTTGCTGGTGTCAATCCGATTCAGATGAAGACTGGTATTGAAAGAGCAGTTGAAGACATCACGGCGAAATTGCATAGCTCAGCAATTCCAGTAAAAGGCAAAAAAGAGATGGCTCAGGTTGCATCTATTGCAGCTAATAATGACCCCGAAATCGGTGATTTGTTAGCAGAAGCCATGGATAAAGTTGGTAAAGATGGTGTTATTACCGTCGATGAAGGCAAAAGTCTTGCGACCGAAATCGAGTTCGTCGAAGGCATGCAGTTTGACCGAGGATACCTCTCGCCTTACTTTGTCACTGACGCACAGGCTATGCAATGCGTGCTTGAAGATTGCTACATCCTGGTTTACGAAAAAAAGATTTCAACAGTGAAGGACATCGTTCCACTGTTAGAAGCTGTCGTAAATGCCAGCAAGCCACTTTTGATCGTCTCTGAAGAAGTTGATGGAGAAGCATTGGCGACACTTGTGATCAATCGCCTGCGTGGCACGTTCCAGGTATCTGCAGTAAAGGCACCAGGATATGGTGATCGCCGAAAAGCAATGCTTGAGGACATCGCCATACTTACCGGAGCCACTGCGGTCTTTGAGAACCTTGGTATGAAGCTCGACAATATTGGGCTTGCTGAGTTAGGTCGTGCCAAAAAAGTTATCATCGACAAAGACAACACGACAATTATTGAAGGGGCTGGTAAAACAGCTGATATCAAAGCACGGATCGAGCAGATTCGACGTGAAATTGAGAATGCATCAAGTGATTACGATCGTGAAAAACTTGAGGAGCGTCTCGCAAAACTTGCTGGTGGTGTTGCCAAAATCAATGTTGGTGCAGCAACAGAAAGTGAAATGAAAGAGAAAAAGGCTCGTGTTGAAGATGCCCTTCATGCAACTCGTGCTGCAGTAGAAGAAGGTATTTTGCCAGGTGGTGGCGTTGCGTTGCTACGGGCTAGCTCACAGGTGAAGCCGAAGGGCTTGAGCGACGATGAGTCCGTTGGGTACCAGATCGTTGTTCGCGCATCACGCTCTCCAGTGACGATGATCTCAACAAATGCCGGACAAGACGGTTCAATTGTATGTGAAAAAGTACTTTCTGGTGAAGGTAACTTTGGCTACAACGCCGGAACCGATAAGTACGAAGATCTCGTCAAGGCCGGAGTCATTGACCCTGCAAAAGTTACGCGAACGGCGTTGCAGAATGCCACGAGTGTTTCAACATTGCTTCTGACCAGTGATGCACTGATTGCAGAAAAGCCAAAGGATGCGAAGGGTAAGGGTGGTGCAGGTCACGGTGGTGATTACGACATGTATTAAGCCTGACGCGTCACAAGACACCTCTAGCAAGATTGATAGGGTTGGGTTGCTCTTTAGGGCGGCCCAACCCTCTTGCTTTTCAGCTCTGCCCATGTTGATTAGGCTAACAACATCTTCATTCTTGAGGGATTTGAAAAATGCCACAGCAGAGTTGTCCACTCACCAGCAAGCAGGTTGTCGATATCTACTTCATGGAGCATCGTGCAAAGCTTCTTGATATAGCGGCATTTCTTGATCGTCTTGAGCGAGCCAAGGGCGATGAGGGGCTTCAGGACGTACGAGTGCGAGCGCTAAAAAAAGCGATTCCAATCCTGACCGATACGAGCGGTGAGAATCAAGCAAACCGGGCCCATCGTGTCCTTGAATTATTAAGCGATCATACTGCAGAACCAACTCCTGCTGCCCATACGCAGTCAGCTCTCGGAGCTGATCCAAATACAGACTATTGAGAACCCCTCATGGCTTATATCGACCCACATATTCACATGGTCAGCCGGACAACGGATGATTATCGCCGGATGGCGCAGGCTGGCTGTGTTGCAATTACTGAGCCAGCATTCTGGGCAGGATTTGACCGTTCGAGCCCGGCGGGCTTCTACGATTATTTTCGTCAGCTCACCGACGTGGAGCCGAAACGAGCTGCACAATATGGAATAGCGCATCATTGTTGGCTGTGTATCAATCCAAAAGAAGCAGAAGATCCAGTATTTGCACGCGAAGTGATTAAGCTGATTCCAGAGTTTCTAAAAAAGCCAAATGTCTTGGGAATTGGTGAAATAGGTCTTAATAAAAACTCACGGAACGAGCTGATCATTCTTGAAGAGCAGATTGAATTAGCAAAACAACAACAACAACTCATTCTTGTTCATACACCACACCTTGAAGACAAACTCAAGGGAACACGAATCACGATGGATGCACTCGCCAATGCTGGAATTGATCCGGGACGTGTTCTCATCGATCATATTGAAGAACATACTGTTGCTGAAGTTCTTGATCGTGGATTTTGGGCAGGGATGACGCTCTATCCAGACAGTAAGTGCACGCCACAGAGAGCGGTTGATATTATCGAATGTTATGGGAATGAACGCATCTGGATTAATTCGGCAGGTGACTGGGGACCAAGTGATCCACTTTCAGTTCCAAAGTGCCATGTCGAAATGCGTCGTCGAGGACACACTCAGAAACTTGTAGAAAAAATCAGCCTAGAAAATCCACTATCGTTTCTTCGCCAAAGTGGTCGTTTTATGTTGCCCGAAAGTGTCTGACATCTCACGCTACCCAGCGACCGGGCACACCTCTCGCATTTGGTAATTCAAGAGACCCATGGAGATGTGTTTTTGTAGTACGTGAAATCTGGTAGCTGAAGGAACGGCACAGAGCGATGGCATAGTTATTTTCTCGTGGAATCATCACGCGAATAGACGTCGCCCCACGTATACGGGCGAGATCATGGAGTTGACTCACCATGGATTGGGCGAATCCACGATGACGAAATGAAGGATGTACAGCAAGAGAAAGTTGTGGTGCTTGAAGAGTGTCGCCCCACGATGAAAGAAATCCATAAACAGCTGCTTGACCACGCGTGAATCCAAAGCGATGGAGATCATTGTTGGCTTGCATGCTGGTGTAAAGCGTCTGTATGAGCAGAGAAGGATCACGCTGGCTCACTACATACGGTGGGAGTACGTCCTGGTTCCCGTCCACGAGAAGTTCTGCAAACAATTGTGCAATAGCTGGCTGATCAGGTTGTTCCGGTCCGCGGATAATCATTTGCAGATCGTGCACTTCTTAAGAAATTCGATGTGTAGTTTCTAGAGATCGATGGACTCAAACACTTTTAGAGAGACCAATACTCCACAGGGCATTTTCAGGAAAGCCCGGTATTTAGACAAAAAAGGTCTTACCGTACTTTCTGGGAAGCACCAAGGTCTTCAATAGGTACGAAACCATCAGTTCCGGCTGGGGTTTCTGAGGGTGGCTGACACGGTGGTGCAGTCACTCGCCTCCAGAGGTTCCTGCTCAGCCACAGACTGGCAGTCGCAACAATCAAAATAACGAGAATCTCTTGCATGCATGTTCACCACCCAAGTGTGGTGCCAAGTTGGAAAACACAGAAAGCACCGATCCACGCCAGTGCCGTCATATACGTAAATGACACAAGTGGCCATACCCAACTGGCCGTCTCCTTACCGATGATAACGAGAGTGCTTGCGCACTGAGCACATAAAGCAAAGAAAACCATGATGGAGAGAGCGACCGGCAGTGTAAATACTTTGCGGTCAGTACCGTCCCAGGTAGCTGACCGTAATTGGCGAATGAGCATTCCTGCCCCTTCTTCTTCTCCTGGGTCGACATCGCCCAGGTTATAGATAACTCCAAGTACTCCGAGGACGACTTCCCGAGCCGGAAAACTTGCGACTGCAGCACAGCCAATACGCCAATCCCAACCGAGAGGTTTCACAACCGGTTCTATAAAACGGCCTGCCTGACCGAGAAAACTCTGTCGCAAAGCCTCTCCCTGTTGCTCTGCTGATTCGGGATTAACACCAGCTTGAATGATTGGTTTTGGAAAACTCCCCAGTGCCCACACCACAATGCTGACAGCCAGTATGAGTGTGCCAGCATTCTTCAGAAAAGAGACAGCAGCCTCACGAACCCGTTCACCAACAACGGCTGGCTGTGGCCATCGCCAGCTCGGGAGCTCTAATACAAATGGCTGTGGTGGTCCACGGAAAATGGTGCGAGAAAGAACAAAAGCAACAATTGCAGCAACAAAAATACCAATGAGATACATTGAAGCAAGGACAACAGCAGGTAAACGAAACCAGGTATTCCCAACCGCAACATTTGGCACGAATGCACTACATAAAAGTAAATAGACTGGGAGTCTCGCTGAACAGCTCATAAGAGGTGCAACAAGAATAGTTAGTAACCTGTCGCGTTTATTCTCAATTGTACGGGCAGCCATGATGCCAGGAATAGCACACGCAAAACTTGAAAGAAGTGGAATAAAAGATTTCCCAGAGAGGCCAACTCCAACAAGAAGCCGGTCCATAAGGAAAGCTGCTCGGGCCAAATATCCACAGCCCTCAAGCACGGCCACAAAGAGAAAAAGAATAGCTATTTGTGGCAGAAATATAACGACTCCACCAACTCCTGCAATGATGCCGTTTACGACAAGTGACTGAAGTATGCCATCGGGCATGACCAATTCAGCCCATCCTGCAAGGAGTTCCACACCACCCGAAACAAGGTCCATCAGCGGAGTTGCCAGCCAGAAAATAGAACTGAATATCGAGAGCATGGTCATACCAAAGACGACAGTTCCAAGAATGCGATGTGTGAGTACTGCATCAATACGTTCACCAAGTGACCGACTGTGCTTGGTAGAAAATGAAAGAACATCTTTGGTGATATCATCAATCCAGCTGTAACGGGCGATCGCATCAGCTGCCGCGACAGGTCGATCTGATTCCGCACCTTTAGATAAGTAAGCATTTAATGCTTTAGGGACTACCTGTCCTGACCAATCCCTGGATTCGATAAGTGCATCGGCTAGTTGATCAACACCGTCTCGACGAGGTGCGACAAGACGCAGTACTGGACAACCAAGAAACTCTGAAAGCTTCTTGCGATCGATATGTATACCTTTTGATTCTGCGACGTCGCAGAGTGTCAATGCGACAAGAACAGGTCGTCCTACAGCGAGTGCCTGACTCACAAGATACAGGTTACGGCTGAGATTTGTTGCATCAACAACCACAACAATGCAGTCAGGTTGTGCAACACTATTTATGTTGCCACAGAGAACATCAACAGCAACCTGTTCATCGGGGCTTTTTGGATTCAGACTATAAGCACCTGGCAGATCAATCAGTTCAATGGTATGGCCACGATGTAAAAATGTTCCGACTTTTTCTTCAACGGTGACTCCCGGATAGTTCCCGATTCGTGTCGGTATCCCAGCAATTGCTGAAAAAAGTGTGCTCTTCCCGGTATTGGGATTACCAAGCAAGGCGACAGTCAGTTTCATATCAGTCTCAACGGATTGTTGCTCTGTTGAATTTCGAGCCCTCATGGAAGACATTATCGATCCAAACGTTTTCGTAGGAGAAGATACAGGTGTTCAGGTCGCGACAACTACACGTGCAGCTTCATTACGTCGAATTGATAAGCGATAGCCTCGCAGTTCCAATTCAACCGGGTCACCTAATGGCGCCGTACCGACAATGGTGACCTCAACACCTGGTGTAAGACCCATTTCAAGTAACCGCAGCGAGGTGTTGTCGTCACCAGAGACATCGACGACCTGTGTTGTTGTTCCAATATTTACAGTTGCGAGTGACCGCATGGTGAATTCCTGTATGAGATGTCGAAGCGAAACACAATCAGTAATCGACATAAGTGAGCGACACTCTTGAAAAGCTGTTGAGACGCAGTCTCAATAACACGTATCCTAGAAAGGGTTTCCTGTGCGGGCAAGAGTCCATATTGATTCGCCGTCGTTAGGGCTGAAGATATAACGTTATGATACAAGGCCTTTTCATTACCGGTACCGATACTGATGTTGGTAAGACTGCAGTTGCAGTCGCGATTTTAAAGCAGTGTGTTGGCCAGCGAATCGATTGCCGAGCATATAAACCAGTCGCCAGTGGTGTTCAGTGTAGCCTTTCAGATATCGAACGACTCTGGCAGGCAACCGAACAATCAGGGAACCGTGAAGACGTTTGCCCTCAATCATTTCAACTTGCCGTTGCACCTGAACAGGCTGCTGCCGCTGAGGAGAAACAGATTGATGACGGTCTTCTCCGCAGAGGCCTTTATCCACATAGATCATCGAAGTTCATTCTTATTGAGGGCGCGGGTGGGCTGTTTTCACCGCTCAGCCATCAGACACTCAATATTGATCTGGCCCGAGAGTTTCAAGTGCCTATCGTAATCGTTGATAGGAGTCATCTTGGGGCGATCGGTCGTACATTGATGGCTGTGGCAGCAGCCGAATCGGTAGGTTTAACGGTTGCAGCTGTAGTGCTATCTCAAACAGAACCGTGTCATTCTGACAATGATCAAAAGCCAGACAGTGCTTTCTTCATCGCACGGCATTCACGTGAAGAATTACAAAGGAGACTTCCGCAAATTCTGGTCTGTTGGCTCGGTTACGAATCATCCACCATTGAACCATATGTGGATTGGTTCAAGAAGTCTGCAGACCTTCACATACCGATGTAAGGAGATGATTTTAATTGTATCGAAAGACCTCAAAAAGTATTTGTTGAGTTAGATTGAATTATTATGGAGTATTTATATGATCTGCAACTGACACTCGAATAAGAACGTCCCAGCATCCATTCGCGTCTGGTGTGACAATCCAGTGAGGCATGACTACGACCGACTGATGGATGAGTTCAAATCCACCTTCTGATTGACTCACAGACTCGATTGGAAATGTCCAGAAGCCAGCATGCCCACCGTTACTCGCAACACCACAGTTAAGGCTTACACGGATATCAAGCCAGTCATCCTCGAGACTCACAAGAGATGTCTCTTTAAGATCAAGATGAGTTCCAAGATGTCCGAGATCCAAACCATCGTTATCTTTGAAGCAGCGTCCTTTTGCTTGAGCGGGAAGCCCAGCAAAATTGAACTCTACAGCTAAATGTTGACAGAAGTCATCCGGGAGATCTTCAAGCTTGTATCCAATTTCAACAGTATCGGAACCCGCAGAAAGTGTGATTGCTTTGGACAGCGTGAATGGAATTCCCCAAACGTTTCCTGCCCTCGATAAGAGAACCTGCATACGATCTGGATTACGGCGAATACTTGCCTCATATGCTCCTGTTGCAAAATCCCCACGCTCCATCGCTTCACCGGAAACAATTGCTGCACTCGATGCATCGACATCAAAAAAATGATCAACAAGGCTTTTCCTACGAGTATTGTCATAGCGAAGTTTTTCTGAGAGACCTTTGTGCTTAAAGGTAGTTTGCTGAGAAGAATCAATAATGCTTCGTGCCTTACCCGGCCCGGCACGTACTTGGTCGTGATATGCTTCGAGTCGACGATCAAGCGTTGCAAGAATATTGTGACGCTGCCCTCTAAGGTCAAACTCGTACACCATCCCGCCGGTAGAAGGGGCAATCCAGAGATCAAAATGCTCGTTAGACAATCGAACTTCTGTTTTACTATCGAAGTCAAAGTCGGAACTGATAGCTTCTACCCACGTCGATGGTCGACCTTCAGCGCGATCAAGTGCATTCTCAGCTGTGATAAATGCTTGATAAATCGCATTTCGTAAATGTGGCAGGTAGATACCACCAAAAGCTCCATGCCAATACGCGCAATTGCATTGGCCTCGATATAGTGAATCAATGGCTTCGTCATATGCAATTTTATCGGTTATGGAATCCCTCGGCATTCTTTCAAGCCGATTACTGATAACCATCATTCGAGCGTACATTTCGTTGGCTTCGGGATACTTGGAGCGAAAGTTTTTCCATGAGCCACCGCGAATAAATGGGACAATGAGTGCCTGCTGCGGATCACTTTTTGCGTTATGCCGTGCATTGATACAGGCAATTTGCTGTGCGGGTGGAAGAGCCCATTCGGTCATCTCCCGATAACTGCATTCTGGGAGCCAGATTTTCCCACCTGGCGAATCACTTTGAATCACTTCAGACGGTAACGTCATCGTGATCCATTCTTGATTCTCCTCAAGAAGACGAAAAAAATGCTGTAACCAACCATCCTGAAAACAGGTCTTATGTGTTTCCGGCCAGACACCAAACTTTTCTCCATCATCACCAAAAACGGCTACAGCTCCTTGTCTGCGTGAAGCGAGGAATCGGAGATGTTCGATCGTGGCATCTGGTGCTGCAAAGGGAATAACATATCGCAAGTGCTCACTTCCAGGAAAAATCGAAAGGGTGTGACCATCTGATTCGGTTATCCAATATCGATCGAGTACTTCGTCAGTGAGGCCAGCAGCCTTGAAGTGAAAGTCGTCCAAAATAGTCCATTCGACACCGGCGATGGCAAGATCGGCGACCATGCTCGAATCCCAGACTCGTTCAGCCACCCACATTCCTTTCACTGTTGTTTGAAGACGTTGTTCAAGCCATTGGTTGTACTGACGAACCTGACCAATGCGATCGCGCGGGGGCAACATGGCAAGTATTGGTTCAGAAAATCCACCACCGACAATTTCGATTTGCCGTGCTGCAGCTAAGGAAGCTAATCGGTTGAGATATTCGGGATGGTTCATCTCAAGCCATTCAGAAAGTGGCCCACTCGTGTGTAAGGCAATCCGGATTGTTGGATGTTGCTGCAGTAAGTCAAGAAAAGGAAGATAGCTCTTCTGATAGGCACCCTCGATCACATCATGAAAGTTTCCGACAGGCTGATGGTCATGGAGAACAAAGACGAGACGAACAGCGGGGTGCATAGGTAAAGCATTCCAGAGGCCAAAAGAGCATCTCGATTTTCATGTTTCTTGGAACTCGCGCCAAACCGAAATAAGAGATTTCACCTGTCGGTGTACGGCATTACGGTGTAGGTCATACCGTCTCTAGGGACTAGGGAAGATTGTCCATGATAGAATTGTGGCCTGAACTGTTATGGCTATTTCCAGCACGACTATGTCCAGCATGACTATGTCCAACAACCTGTATCACGGAGCAAACGTGTGGCTGTTTTGGGTGGAATAGTTGAGACATTATAGCCAGTTCCGAGTTCAAAGCCTGCAAGAGGTGTAATCCTCGGCAGGGCCTCGAGGTGCCAGTGCCAATGTTCCGCCGCTTGGTGAAGTGTACTGGGTGAGAGAAATGGAAATTGATGAAGCCACCAATTGTAGCTCGCTCCAGGTAGAAGGAGCTCGAGCGCTGCTGGAAAGTGTTGTGTAAATCGTGCAATATCTTCGACGCAACTCTGGTTTTCAGTGTGAAAAAAACAAGAAGGCTCCTTGCGGATAAGCCATGCCTCAAAAGGCTGGCGAGGTGCTGGTGGGACAATAGCCACAAAATTTTTGTAGCTATGAATCACACGGTCCTCATCGTTTGCATCAGATAAGATATTACGAAAGAGTGTTGGTTGATGAATGACGCAGTCGAATTTACTAGATATTGTTGGTGGGATGCAGTCAATCGCAATCAGTTGGCTATGGACGTGTGCCAATGAAGCTCCAGCCTGGACGCCACCATTTTTGAAGATTGTTGCCCACGTAGTACCAGAATCTTTGGAGAGTTGTTTCATCCTCTGCTGGCAGATTGTCCAGACTCCCACCCAGTCATTAAAAGGAATCTGAAGTACTGATTCAATGTGATGTGGTGACTCTATAACAACATCATGAACGCCATAGGCAGGCATGCTGCTTTGTGTTGTTATGACTGGGTCTGCGTTACTATCAGTTTGTGTTGCAGGACTGCCAACCTCAACGATGGGGTATCTATTGGGAATAATCCTTGATTTCCAATCCAAGGCCTCATGCGAAGGCCACTGCTGTACTGGATCTGGAGTCATGCTGGAATTTTCAATACAGAACGGACAATTTGCTTTTTGGCAGTTTATGAGGTCATTTGGGCGAGCAGCGCGTCGTGGTGCAAGATAAATGTGTCGGTTCGAAAGAGGGTCATGGCGAATTGTGGGTTCTTGTGAATGATCGAATGAAAATGACATGTGTGAACCACTCGAATGAATGAGAAAGGGGAGCAAATACACCTCTTATTGAACGCTACAATCGTCGCCCGTACACTCAAGGCCTATAACCAGTTGTGCTAAAAAGTGTCATTCACCGGAGTGCATTTTGGCAATTACGTATATCCTGTTTAGAGATTCGGAGAGAATATCATGCTTACAGTTGGCAACGAGTTTCCCCAGTTTTCTGTCCAAGCCTGCACCGGTACGGAAAAGGAAGACATCAAGTTGCTCACATCAGCTGACTATTCTGGGAAGTGGACGGTCTTCTTTTTTTACCCAAAGGATTTTACGTTTGTTTGCCCAACGGAATTAGCTGAGTTTAACAAACAGCTCAAATCATTTTCAGATCGTGATACGAGTGTAGTTGGTGGCAGTACCGATAACGAGTGGTGTCATATGATGTGGCGACGATCACATGCAGACTTAAAAGATCTTGCCTATCCACTGATTGCTGCGCAAAAACTTGCTGCCGAACTTGGGATTCTTGAGCAAACAGAGGGATACTGCCAGCGAGCAACGTTTATTGTCGATCCGCATGGAGTCATTCAATGGGTTGATGTAAATCAAGGCCGAGTTGGCCGAAACGTAGCAGAAGTGATTCGTGTTCTTGATGCTCTGCAGAGTGATGAACTTTGTCCGTGCAACTGGAAGAAGGGCGACCCGTATCTCAACGTGGAATAGTTTGTGATGACAGGATGGGCTCGTTCTGCAGTAAGGGCAATCTATGCATAGTCGATTCCGTCCTCACTCGTGGAAGAATAAGTTTCGTGATGCTCTACGAGGTCTCCAGCGTGCCCTGCGGACACAAAGTAGTTTTGCTGTTCACCTGTTGATCGCGTGTTTCGCCGTTGTAGCAGCGGCTCTACTCAGAGTGACTACGGTTGAATGGGGGCTTCTTATTGCTGCCATTGGCATGGTCATGGTCGCAGAGATACTCAACACAGCGATCGAGTCATTGGCGCGAGCGGTCGATACGCAGTTTCATCCTCGATTACGAGATGCATTAGATATTGCCAGTGCGGCGGTTCTTATTGCAGCAGGAACCGCAGTTTTCATTGGACTATGTATCTTTCTACCACCACTCTACCGACTTTGCTTTAGCGTTATGTAGAGTGCACTATTTTCGAATGTCGTAGCAGAAGATGTTGTCCCCGTCCCGCAGGTACAGCAACCCATCTACAATGACCGGGTGTGCCCAGCACGGTCGATCACCACTGTCAGGTATTTGGAAATACGAGACTTCTTCAAAAGCAGTTGGATCAGCTTTGACTAGAGCAAGAATCCCATTTTGGTATTGGATATAAAGGTGTCCGTCGGCAGCAACAATGGCTGCTGATTTCTGTCCGCCAACGGTACTGCGGTTCTTCCACACCACATCGCCTGTCATGAGTTCGGCACAAATAATAATTGGTTGGTCATCAGCACACCCGTAGAGGTGATCGTCTATGAGCACAACTCCTCCGTGCTTATTTGCCAATTCTTTCTTGAGAGGAAAAATCACTTTTGATGTTATTGATTCTCCAGGGCCAGGGAGTTGTTGAATAAGAGCACCCCCTCTTTTATATCCAGCAACGAAATAAACGAGATCGTCTTTAATAATTGGTGTTGGAATAACAGCAGTTGTCTTTTCAATAGGAAATGTCCATAAGAGTCTGCCTGTTTCTGCATCAACAGCAAACGCTCCAGAGGCAGTTGTTTGTACATATATTTTTCGGTCTGCAACTTTGCTAATAACAATGGAGGCGTGACCGGCACCACGATCATCTGGAACAGTACATTTCCAAATGATCTCCCCATTTTTTCTGTTAAGAGCAACCATGGTGGTTTGGCTTCCACCTGGCGTACACACAAGTGTGTCGCCATCGATGAGCACAGATTCGCTGTATCCCCAATTATCACCTTTGTCACCACCAAATGTGGCTTTTAGATCAATCGCTTTTCCAAAATCTCCGGTCTCAGCATCACAGCCAATGAGTGTGCCATGCGGTGTGATGACGTACACGATACCGTCGGCAATGGTTGGCGTACTTCGGGAACCCTGCCAGTCGTCTTTTCCGTTGTTCCAGGCTTCACCGGTTCTTGTATGCCAGATCGGCTTTCCGGTGGTGCGGTCGAAACACGAAAGATATTCATCAGCATCTGAGGCAGTCGATGGTCCGTCACCCAGTGTGAAAATTCTATCACCCACAAGGGCAAGACTGGCATAACCACGGCCTGCACCCTTTGATCGCCATACAAGCTTGGGGCCGTCCTCAGGCCATGCTTCCAGTAAATTAGTGTCCGGTGCGATGCCAGTGCGGTCACTACCACGAAACGTTGGCCAATCAGTTGCCCTGGCATTCGGCACAATTACCAAGCAAAAAGAAATGATCAGACAGCTATATTGAAAATTGCTCAGAAGGGACCGCATGGAATTTTCTCCAGAGAAGTTTGCCGAGGCTGCGTGCACCGGCAGTTCGTCTTTGTAGTATGACAATTCTTGGCCTGTTCTACCACTCACTTAGGACGTTGATGCGATGAAATCCAAGAACCATGGACACAGGCTACCCCATTCACCAACCTTCATATCAGTGTGTACAAAATCATGTATTGAGTGTGACCAATCTTATGAGTGGCATTCATAAAAGAAGAGTTTTTGAAAAACGAATGAAAGTGATCAAAACTCCAAAACTTATATTTACGACGCAACGGCTTCTTCTTTGGGCGGTTTTCGGCTAAACCACATAACAACGGAGTAGAAGACTGGTGTAAAGAAAATACCGAAGACAGTAACACCAAGCATGCCGGAAAAAACTGCAGTACCAAGGGCTACACGCATCTCAGCACCTGCACCTCGGCCAATGAGTAGGGGCACAACACCAAGAATAAAAGCAAGAGATGTCATCAGGATTGGTCGCAGTCGCTGAGTCGCGGCTTCAAGAATTGCCTGGATGCGTGGAAGGCCATCGGCTTCACGCTGCTTGGCGAACTCTACAATCAAAATGGCGTTTTTAGCTGCCAGCCCAACAAGAACAAGAAGCCCAATTTGAGTGAAAATATTATTGTCACTGCCGGCAATCCAGACACCTGCTATGGCTGCCAGCAGACACATCGGTACGATCAAAATAACAGCGAGTGGTAACAGCCAGCTCTCATACTGAGCAGCAAGTACAAGAAATACAAAAAGAGTTCCCATTGCAAAAACAAAACTCGCAGTGTTACCAGCAAGTATTTGTTGAAGAGACAAATCGGTCCATTCAAAGTCAATGCCCGGAGGAAGCAGTCCTTGTCCGTCAGGAGGTTCTGCTGCGAGTGTTTGAACCAGTGCAATGGCATCACCAGAACTTGTGCCAGGCAGTGTCGATCCAGAGAGATCAGCAGATGGTGCAAGGTTGTATCGTGTGACAACCGCAGGACCGCTGGTATCTTCGACGGTCAGGAGTGTTGCCAGTGGTACCATTTCTCTTTCAGCATTTCGAACTTCAAGTCTGCCGATGTCTTCCGGACGCATTCGGAAAGGAGTATCAGCCTGTGCCATGACCTGCCAGTTTCGGCCAAAGGCGGTAAAGTCATTCACGTAAGCACTGCCGAGATACACCTGCAGTGTCTGATGAATAGACTCTATTGATACACCGGCTGCTTTTGCCTTTGTACGATCAATGTTGATGAAAAGTTGAGGCTGATTTGCCTTAAAGGTTGAGAACAGTCCAACAAGTCCTGGCTGCGCAGTAAGCGCATCAGCTAAGCCAGCTGTCGATTGCTCGAGTTCAGTTGCTCCGTGTCCGGTGCGATCGACAACTTGAAGCTTAAAACCACCCGTATTTCCAAGACCATCAATTGGTGGTGCATTGAAGACGACACAGCGTGCTTCACGTACACGATGAAATGCTGTTCGCAATGTTTTTGCTATTTCAAAAGATGATTGTTCTGGACTGATAACTCGAGTCGCAAATGGATCAAGAATAATAAACATGCCACCAGCATTCGAAAGGCTCACGCTTGATAATAAGGAATAGCCTGAGACAGATATTGTGTGGGCAACACCGGGTGTCTCCCCAGCAATCTTTTCCAGTTCATGAATGACACGAGCTGTTCTCTCATGACTTGCTCCTTCGGGGAGCACTGCATTGACAAGAAGATACCCCTTGTCTTGTTCTGGGATGAAGCCCACAGGGACTGTATTAAATCCAAAATACGTGAGACCCATCAGGGCAACATAAATCCCCACCATCACAATGCCAATTCTTAAAAGAACGCCAACAACTGCTCCATAAACTCCGGTTGTGACATCAAAGAAGAGATTGAAAAGTTTAAAAACCCACGCGAGAAACATGTTGAAGATGGGTGTGATAAAAAATCCACCAGCAAATCCAGCTCCAAATACACTGAGCCTGACAGCCCACATAGAGAAAGCAGACGTAGGTCCGTCAGCAATACCTATCCAGACAAGAGCAAAGTCTTCAGCAACCCAGAGTGCCAAAAGGCCGGTGAGTAAGCACACCACGGTGGTTGGTAGAGCATCATGCTTGCGGTGTGTGTTATTACCCGAATCATTTGTAGCGTTCCCTTTGAAAAGGATTGCTGCTAGCGCCGGAGACAGGGTGAGTGAATTGACGGCTGAGAATGCGGTACTCGCAGCAATGGTAATAGCAAATTGTCGATAGAACTCTCCACTTATACCCGTAATAAAAGCTGTTGGAATAAAAACGGCTGCCAGCACCAAGGCAATTGCAATCAGTGCACCACTGACTTCACGCATTGCTTGCCGTGCAGCTTCGCGTGGTTGAAGTCCCTGACGAATCAATCGCTCCACATTTTCGACAACGACAATAGCATCATCAACGACAATTCCGATAGCGAGTACGAGTCCAAATAATGAAAGGTTGTTGAGTGAGAAACCAAGGCCGGCCATGACAGCGAAAGTGCCAATCAAAGAAACTGGTACAGCAATCATGGGTATTAATGTCGCCCGCCAGTTCTGGAGGAACAAAAGGACGACAATGAAAACAAGAATCACTGCTTCAAAAAGTGTTTTCACAACTTCTTGAATACTTTCTTCTACGAAAACAGTGGTGTCATAAAGAACACCATACTCCAAACCTGAAGGGAAGTTTGTAGCAAGCTTCTTCATTTCCTGCCGGACACGTTTCGCTGTTGCAATCGCGTTTGATCCGGGACGCTGGAAGATTGCAAGTGTTATTGTCTCGTCACCATCGAGACGACTTGCTGTATCTTCATTCTTGGCACCAAGTTCGACTCTTGCGACATCACGAATCCGAATAATTTCTCGACCAACGACCGGTGTTCCAGGTGTTGCTGGTGTGTCATGTCCAGTTTTTATAATGACATTTTCAAACTCTTTCGGATCAAGGAGTCGTCCCGTGGTGTGGAGAGGTACTTGAAATGCTATTCCAGGAGATGCTGGTGGCTGGCCAAGACGGCCGGCCGGCACCTGGATATTCTGTTCGCGTAATGCGCGGACAACATCACCCGCAGTCATATTACGAGTTGCGAGTTCATCTGGGTGAAGCCAGATTCGCATGGAATAGTCACGGGCTCCAAGAAAAGAAACATCGCCCACACCATCAAGTCGTGCTATTGCATCCTTCACTTGAATCAAAGCGTAGTTGCTTAGGTAGAGCTGATCATACCTGCCGTCTGGTGAAAATAGATTGACACAAAGAAGAATGCTTGGTGATTTTTTTTTGGTGATCACCCCTTGCCGCTTTACTTCGACAGGTAGTTTGGCCTCTGCAATCGCCACACGATTCTGTGTTAATACTTGAGCGAGATCGATGTCGGTCCCAAGTTTGAATGTGACATCAATAACAGATTGCCCATCACCGGTGCTTTTCGATGAGATGAACAGCATATCTTCGACACCGTTGACCTCCTGTTCGATTGGGGTTGTGACGGTATCCGCCACGACCTGAGCAGATGCGCCGGGATACACGGTTTGGATTGATATGGTTGGTGGTACAACCTCCGGGTATTGGCCTACGGGAAGCCCGATGGCAGCGATACCACCAACGATCACAATCACGAGTGAGAGTACTGTTGCGAAGACTGGCCTGTTGATAAAAAACTGGCTGATCACGGGCTCGTCATTTCTTGTGGTGTTTGACGAATCATTGAATCTTCAAGAGGCTGCACAATACTGCCTTCACGGGCCCGTGACATACCAGAAACAACAATGCGTTCAGTGCCGTTAAGACCATCTTCAATGACACGGAGCGTTCCATCACGAGATGGGATGCTTCGTCCAGTGGTTACGGTTCGATATTCAACGCGGTTTTTTTCATTGACAACGGCAACATATTTTCGACTCTGGTCGATGCCAAGAGACCGTTCTGGGACCAGCATTGTTTCCTCTGGTTCAGCAGTTGTAAGCTGAACACGCATAAACATGCCGGGTGTAATGAGTTCGTCTGGGTTGGGTAGGAGTCCGCGGCATCGTACCGTTCCAGTTGTTGGCTTCACACCAATATCTACAAAGTCCAGAATGCCTTTGTGTAAAAATTGCTCCTCTGTGACGAGTCTTGCAGCAATAGGAATTTCAAGTTCTTTAATATCTCGCCATGTGCCGACTTCACCACCACGTTTTGCGATTGCCCGCTGACGTGCGAGCAGCAGTGCACGTTCGTCAGTATCAAAATACACCTCAACGGGCGAAGTGGTAACTACTGTTGTCAGCCGTGTTGCTAGCCCACCAGTTCCTGCAACGAGGTCTCCGACATCTACTTCACGTGTGCTGACTCGACCTGTCAGCGGTGTTGTCACCTGACAAAATTCGATATCGAGTTCAGCTTGAGCGACTGCTGCACGAGATTTATCAAGCATCGCTTTCGCAACATCTCGCCTCGCAACGAGTATTTCGTACTGTTCTCGTGTTACGACTGCCTTTGGAAGTAGTTTTTGATAGCGAGATACTTCACTCTCCAGTTCATTCAGTTCAGCAAGCGCTTTGGCAACGTCAGCCTGAGACTGGTCACGGACCACGAGATATGGGCGTTGATCAATTGAAAATAAGAGATCATCCTTTATTATTCGCTGGCCGTCGCTGAAGTGAACCTGTGTGATAAATCCTGAGACACGAGCTTTAATTTCGACGGTTTCGACGGCGGCAGCATTTCCATTGAATTCCAAAGGATTGGTGAGATTCTGGATGCTTGGTTGTGTGACGATTACCGTAGGAATAGGTGGTGCAATGAGAGCAGGACTCGGCCGTTGGCAGCCCGAGAACATACAAACAATAAGCATGAAAAGGAGAAAGAAAGAGCGAGATAAATAATGCATGAACACGTAGTGATATTCCTGAGCACAAAGAAGTAAGGGATCTTGTGTTCTATAATCTTACACGTTGAAACTGTCTACGACCTCACTACCCGCAAAAACCGGATTATTGAAACTTGTAGTGCAAATTATGCACTTGGCTGTGCCTCGATTGAATGGTGTTTTGAGAAACATTTTCGTATTCAGTGAGAGTGGCGTGAACTCTTGATTCTGGCGGGTATGATAGGAAGAACGTTACGAAATAATTTCCTTCCCTTTTCTGGAACAAGTCAGTGGCAGAATCAAATCGTTCTTCAGATGCCTCTCTCCATTTTGCAGCCCGTACATCCATTGAGCAAGTTGAGGAAGGCAACGAACTTGCTCCTAAGTTTGATGACAAAGGATTTATTCCCTGCGTCACAACGAATCACACGACAGGTGAGTTGCTGATGGTTGCTGTGATGAACCAGGAAGCGCTTGAAAAAACAGTCCTCACAGGAGAAGCACATTATTTTAGTCGCAGCCGTCAATGCCTCTGGCACAAGGGAGCGACAAGTGGTCTTGTCCAGAAAGTTGTGGAGATGCGAATTGATGATGATCAAGATTGCGTCTGGTTACGAGTTGATGTAACCGGTGATGCGAGTTGTCATGTCGGATATCGCTCCTGTTTTTATCGAAAAGTACCAGTAGGCCTGCAGCGTGAGAACAGTACAGAACTTGAGTTTCTCGAAACCGAGAAGACCTTTGATCCTAAAGAAGTCTATGGCGATGCCCCTAATCCAACGCAGTTGTAATTTTAGACACGAATGCTGAGTAAATCTTCACTATGCCTGATGCATCAACAACCCAACTCGCACTTATTCGCCAGCTGAAATTCTGTGCCGGTCACAGGCTCTATCGTCACGAGAGTCGGTGCGCTTTTTTTCATGGACACAATTATCGTGTTGACCTTGAAGTAGTGGCTGCAAACGGTGGTCATAAAGTTGATGAAGTTGGTCGAATTGTAGATTTTTCACTCATCAAAAAACGAATGCTTGGATGGCTTGATGATCACTGGGACCATGCATTTTTGATTTATGAAAAGGATGAAAATGCACTTGCTGCCATACAGGTCGTAGAGCCTGTCAAATATTTTGTTATGCCGCACAATCCGACAGCAGAAAATATGGCACGGTATCTTCTCGAGGTCGTGAGCCCCTACGTGTTGTCAGATCTTGGTGTTATCGCGAGACAAGTTTCACTTTGGGAAACAACCGAAGCATGTGCTGTCGCAACACGATCAGAACATTCGGTAGCCAATGTTCCAGTTGTGCCCGGTGTAGCTGTCGTGAAAGATAGTAGAAATTCGGTGGTGTCATGAGTGCCTCAGAAACCGGCGGTGTTCTTGGGCGTTTTCCAACGACTCGTTTTCGTAGAAACCGGCAGTACGAATGGCTTCGCGAGATGGTGGCGGAAACAAGTGTGACACCGCAAGACCTTATCTGGCCACTTTTTGTTCATGAAAAAGTAGGAAGTGAACCAGTTGTGGCGATGCCTGGTGTGAATCGCCTGGCAATTGATGGTGTTGTACAAGCGGCATCTGAGGCGAAGTCTTTGGGCATTCCAGCAATAGCACTCTTTCCAGTGATGAATCAGTCACGGAAAACAGTAGATGGGCAGCATGCTATTGATCCAGATAATCTCGTATGTCGAACTATACAAGCAGTGCGAGCTGAGACAGGAAATGATGTTGGCATCATTTGTGATGTTGCCCTCGACCCGTACACGACTCATGGTCATGACGGTCTTCTCGAAAACGGTCACATCTTGAATGATGAGACTGTCACCGTGCTGCAGCAGCAGGCTGTCGTGCTTGCTCAGGCAGGCTGCCATATCGTTGCACCATCAGATATGATGGACGGTAGAGTAGGAGCGATTAGAGATGCACTTGATAAAAACCATCATGATGAAGTTGGGATTCTTTCATACGCAGCAAAGTATGCCTCCGCATATTATGGACCCTTTCGGGACGCGATTGGCAGTCATGCAGCTCTTGATACAGCAAAATCCCTTGGTGTCGGTGATAAAAAAACGTATCAAATGAACCCGGCGAACTCAGATGAAGCAGTACGAGAGGTTGCCTTCGATCTCGATGAGGGTGCAGATTTGGTTATGGTCAAACCAGCCATAACGTGTCTGGATATTATCTATAGGGTGAAGAAAACCTTTGGTGTCCCCACATTTGCGTATCAGGTCAGTGGGGAATACGCGATGATTCAGGCCGCTGCCGAAAACGGCTGGCTCGATGGGCAGCGGGCTGCTTTCGAAGCAATCCTTGCGATCAAAAGGGCTGGTGCCGACGCGATTCTGACGTATTTTGCAGCACAAATTGCGAGACAGTGCTGAAACAGCAGGTGGAAAAGAGATCAACACGAGTGTTACGCCGTTTTTTTGGCATCTTTCTACCAGAGGTTCGTGTTGACGGGATACGGATAGATTTCTCATGATCTTGGGATCGCGGATGTGGAAGAATCGTTTGCTTTTCATCATCTGACACAACTGGTTCCATACTATGACGATTACCGTCGTCGGAGAAAAATATCCCTGAAAGGATGCTATGCACGTTTCACGCATTTCGGCTCAATGCCTTGCACTATTTGGATTCTTCAGCCTTATGCTGTTCCCTGTTTCCGCCAATGCGCAAACTCCCTCGGCAGTTGACACTGAATTAGAACGAGTACGTGGGAACTGGCGAGTTGTTGAGCTTGTTGAAAATGGTCAAGAAATTCCAGATGAACAGATGCAGTACTGGCTTCCCGGCGGAGGAAATTTAGAAATTGTCGATTATACGATTCTTTTTCAGTCGCCAATTGGTGGAAGTAAGACAACTCGTGAGTTTCGTATTGATCCAACGTCGTATCCCAAGCGAATCACAATCAAGAACAAGGATACTGAAACAGGGAAAGGCATCTACAAATTTGATGAAGGAAAACTTGTTGTCTGTTTTTCTCGAGACGTTTCAAAAGTGCCTACTGAGTTTGGTGCACCAAAAGACTCTGCACGCGCTTTGGTCATCTTAGAAAAGTATGAGCCAAATAATTCAGCAACCCAAAAAGGTGCACCACGACCAACACCGAAGCCAGTCCATGATAATCCACCGGATATGAGTCAGTGGCAGAGTGCGAATCCAGCACCACCACCATCGGTAGTACCTGCTGGTGGTGTGACATCACGAGTCCTTACAGATGCTGAAGTCAGAGAAATGGCTGTTGGGACATGGCGAATGACAGATACCGAAGGATCCGTTGACATGACGTACAACGTTGATGGAACATTCCAAACGTATCGGTATTATCAAAGGATTCAAAATTTCCAATCCGTATTTGTGCCTTCTCCAATCTCGAGTGGTACATGGATGATTTCGAATGGACGACTGATTACACACGTCACTGCTTCGGCACGAGTTGGAATGACGAATCAGACACTCACGCCAGCTGTTCGATCAATTTCTCAGACAGATCTTATTCTTGTCGATAACTTTGGTCGTGTATCGCGATCTGTCCGTCTCCGATAAGTCCGCGAATAGAAGAAAGCTTTCCCAGGTTGACCTGCAGGGGCAGGCAGTCTGGGAAAGCGTTTCATTCTCGCACACCAGACTGCACTCTCTGCAAAAGTGCCGAACCTCTCCAGCTTCTCTCTCTTCAGCTACAGATTTGAAGAAGACTTCGGGCAAGCTACCGCGACTTTGCCAATTCTGCCGATAAAAAGGTAGAAACCGACGGTTTTTGTGGTGGTACTTTCGTTTGTACTGCTCGGGCTTTTGTAGAGTGGAGACCCCAGTCGTGGTGCGGCCGGGAATCAGACAGCGTCTTTTTGTAAAGCTGCTTCGGGCAGCTTCCGGACTCGTTCTATCTAGTCTGTGTTTACTAAATGTCTACGGGTTTCAACCAGAGGACCAATTTCCTGAAGGTGTTGTAAGTCCAATACAGTTTGAAAATCTACAGTTTGAGCCAGAGCAGGTTGTTGAGCCAGAGCAGGTTGTTGAGCCAGAGCAGGTTGTTGAGCCAGAGCAGGTTGTTGAGCCAGAGCAGCTTCCCGCGCCACCGCCGAAAATGAATCGTGATCAGGAGCAGGTAGGTGAGTCAACTGACTCACAAACAATGCTTGCACCAGATCAGCCCGGCAATATCGAGCTTGGTGCGGGTCGAAGCTTCAACGGCCTTGAGGACCAGACAGATACCGTTCTTGATCCGAATCAGGTCGGCAATCTGATGACACGATTAGATGCCTTAGAAGATGGTGGGGCAGGTCTACCGCTCATTCGACTGAGTGGATTTTTTCAGCTGGACGACGGCATCTATGGACAAAATACAAAGGCCCAAAATTATTTTGGGGACATGCTCAATGGAGTTGGTTTTCGAAGAGCACGGCTTCAGGCTATCGGAAAAGCAACCGAGTCTACTGCTTTCACAATTGAGATGGATTTTGGTCTGTCAGGCCGCCCAAGTTTTGTTGATGTCTGGGGTGAACAAGCAGACCTGCCTTTTTTTGGAACGATTCGTGTTGGGCAATTTCGACAGCCTGGCACAATGGATAGCTGGACAAGTATCCGCCATTTAAATTTCTTAGAACGTTCGGCACCTTTCATGGCATTTGATCCATTTCGGCGTGTCGGCATTATGTCCTATGCCATGAGTGAGGATGAGCGTACAAGTTGGGCGTATAGCGTGTACGGCACCGGCCTCACATTTTATAATGCTGGTTTTGAAAGTACGTACCAAACATTTGGAGACAACACGACTGGAACACAGCTCAGTGATGATGGTGGTGTTACCTTTTCATCACGACTTACCCATCTGATTCATTACGATGAACCATCTGATGGACGGTACTTGCTACATGTTGGAACGGGGTTTATTTACTCGCAGCTAGGTGGGGATTCGAACACAAATGCCACCTTTGCCAAGAGTTTCCGTTCTAGTACGTTCCCCGAATTCTTTGTTGGTGATCCATCAGCAGGTGGAAAAATTACAGCCGCTGGGACTCCTTTGGTCCTAGATACGGGCCGCTTTCAGGCGACCGACTTCACTCTTTATCACTTTGAACTTGCGTTTAACCGTGGCCAATTTAATTTTCAAAGTGAGGTCATGTTGGAACCTGTAAATCAGAAAATAGGTCCACTCCTCCTCCAGTCTGGCGCATACATGCAATGCGGCTATTTCCTTACAGGAGAACATGCAAATTACTTGAAACAAGCTGGTGTGTTTGATTACAACGTCAATCCATTTACACCATTTTTTGGAACTGGTCGTAAGGGACGAGTTCGAGGGTGGGGTGCATGGGAGGTGGCTTTCCGTTGGTCGTATGTCGACATGGCAAATCGTGGATATGACACAGCGAATAATCTTCCTGATCCGACGAGCAACTTTTCTCCACCAGAACCCCAATTCGGCGTCCTCAATGAATCTACATTGGCATTGAACTGGTGGTGGAATCGTTCGATGCGGGTGCAGCTGAATTGGATCCATAGTATGCCGAACTACACAGGGAGGACGACAAGTAAGAACGCTCCGACTATTACTGGCCTGGTTCCCTTTGATATTATTGGCACACGATTTCAAGCTGAATTTTAGGAGATAGTATGCGGTCAATTCTTTTCATGATATTTTTTTTAATCTGTAGTGTTTCTGCAGAGGAGAAGGAGAATATCCCAAATAATCGAGATGGCCATTGTGACCTCTGTGGAAGTCGTCAGTGCATTCGACGGGTTCCCGTGGTTAAGCCAACAACAAAGAAAATAGAGAAAATATGTGTACACGTAAAATATGAAGATGAGGTGATACCAGGCCCGAGTTGCCTATGCGGAGAACATCACGGGGACGATGCGTGTGGCTGCTTTTGGTACCGGTTGTGGAAGCCCACGTGGGCGAAGGTAATTACTAAAAAGATTCCTGTTTCAACGCGTGTGACTCGAGAAGTTCCTAGTTATGAATGGGTTGTCGAAGAACGTTGCTGCCAATGTCAATAATTTCAAACGGATCAATGCTTTTGGTACGCTGTATGGCACTTTTATTTGCTACTCTAGTACTCGGTATCCAGAGGAGTGGGTTCGCGAAAGCCAGAATGCAGTCGGAGCCTTGCAGCCACGGAGTCTTCTTACTCTGTTTGTTTTCTCGGAGTCTTTTTTGAGCACGCTTTTTTTGAGCCAGGCAGATTGTCCGTAACATGCATCAAAGCAAACGAGTACTTCTCGTTGAAAACCCAAATGCTGGTGCACGTGAAAAGCAGGTGCTGCTCAATGATCTACGGGAAGGACTCCTGTCGGCTGGTTTTTCCGTTGAGCAGGAGAGTGAACCTGAAAAAATCCGTCAGCATATCCATGCAGCTTCTCGGTCGGAAGAAAATACATTGGCGTGTGTTATTTGTGCCGGCGGTGATGGCACGATTGGCATGGTTGCGAATTGGACCGATGCAACAACACCACTTGCAATACTCCCACTAGGGACAGAAAATGTCCTAGCGAAACAACTTGGATTTCATGTCGACATTAGGCAGCTCATCGATCGGATAAGTAGTTCAAAAACATTTTCAATTGATGCAGGAGAAGCCAACGGACATCTTTTTTTGGCAGTTGCTTCAGTTGGTTTTGATGCCGAAGTGGTTCGGCTTCTCAGTGCCCAACGAACTGGTCATATCGATCACACAACATGGATTGCACCAATTTTACGGGCAATTGGAGGCTATCATTTCCCCCTGATTCGTGTCTGGACTGAAGGAAAGAAAAAAGCAATTCATACGCGATGGGCATTTGTCCTCAACGTACCGCGATATGCACTTGGATTGAAATTTGTTGCGGAGGGTGATTGTACTGACGGCCAACTCGATCTGTGTTGTTTTCGTGGTGGACATTGGTGGAATGGAATTTGTTATTTTATCGGAGTTGTTTTTGGATGGCACAGAAGCTGGCGTGACACACACGTTGAACAAGTGACATCAATTTTGATTGAATCTGATGAATCAGTTCCATATCAGCTCGATGGCGATCCTGGTGGTGAACTGCCGGTTAGAATCCGGGTTCTTCCGGGTCGTCTCACATTTGTTGGCAGCTCGCCTGACTCTTGAAGCTGGCTTTCAAGAGTCATCTTAGATCCTTGAGTGAAGCGGGAGTCGTTTGAGGCACAGGCTGTTGTTCATGTTCAGAACAATTTGGCCTACTTAGCTCGGGGGCGAAATGCCTGAATGCGTTGCGGGTCTGTTTCCAAGTAGGGGGCGTGTGCATTGCCGGTATGGATAAGATCAATACAGTAAGGAATTGCCGGGAAAATTGCATCGAGACATTGATGGATACTCTTTGGTCGCCCCGGAAGATTAACGACCAGAGCGTTACCACAAACTCCGGCAGTTTGCCTTGAGAGAATGGCAGTGGGTACATATTGAAGTGATACCTGTCGCATGAGTTCACCAAAACCTGGCAGGAGTTTAGAGCAGACCAGTTCAGTTGCTTCAGGCGTTACGTCACGAGGCGCTGGACCGGTACCACCTGTCGTGATAACAAGACAACATCCGTTTTGCGACATGCTTTTAATAGCCGTGGAGACACTCTGGATTTCATCAGAAACAATCTGAATCTCAGAGTCCCACGGGACTACAAGCACTTCTTGAAGATAATTTTGAATTGCAGGCCCACCCTCGTCAGCATACACACCACGACTCGCGCGGTCTGAGACGGTCAGAATGCCAATACGAATTGGAGACCTGTTATTCATTTATTCATTGAATCCATGACTCATCCAAGGACACCTTTTGTCTCGAGAAGTTCGATGATGGCCTCCACACATCGACTCACCGGAAGTTCGTCTGTTGGAAGAACAAGATCTGCCTGTGTTGGAGGTTCGTACGGTGCCGATACGCCAGGGAAGTTACCCAGTTCACCAGCATCTGCTTTTGCATACTGGCCTTTTTCATCACGTTCTCGACAGATTTCAATGGGTGCCGAGAGGTGAATAGTGAGAAATCGTTCTGTGCCAACAAGTTCGGCAGCTTTGTGGCGAGACTGTGCATCAGGTGCAACGAAGGCGGCAATCACAATTAAACCAGCATCATTTGCAATCTTTGCAACTTCGACAGAACGTCGCAGATTCTCACTCCGTTGGCTTGCTGAGAAGCCAAGGTCACGGCTTATGCCAAGTCGCATGGCCTGTCCGTCAAGTGACATCACGGCACGTCCATCATCAAACAGCCTGCGCTCCAGTGCCTGAGCAACTGTTGTTTTGCCTGAGCCAGTGAGACCCGTAATAAGAATCGTCACTGGTTTTTGACCAAATCGAGCGAAACGTTCCTCAGGCGTCACTTCGCTTAAAGAAGCAGTAAGTCCTTCGGTGGCTGGCTCATCGTCCCAGTGGGCCGCCCCTTCTTCTCGCTCACGATCGAGAATCATGCCGGCCCCAACGGTCCCATTTGTGAGTCGATCAATAATGATGAATGAACCAGTCGCTCGGTTCCTTCGATAGGCATCATGAGCAATAGGAACGGCAAGCGTCACCGCACAGCGACCAATCTCATTTAGTGCTAACGTTGGTGCTGGTTCTCGATGAAGTGTATTAATATCAACTCGATATCTGAGGGAACTGACTCGTCCTGGAGTGACCTTACCGGTTTGTTTAAAAAGATATTCTTTTCCCGGGACAAGTGCTGTTTCATCCATCCAGACAAGCATGGCTTCAAATTTCTGATTAACCTTGGGAAGATTACCAGCACGCACAATCATGTCACCACGACTGGAGTCAATTTCATCCTCAAGGGTAAGAGTGACTGACTGCGGCGCGAAGGCCTCATCACGTTCTCCATCGAAAGTCACGATCGACTGTATACGACTCTTCTTGCGAGATGGCAAAGTGATAATCTCATCACCTTTGCGAATGATTCCTGATGCGATAGTGCCGGCGAAACCCCGAAAGTCAAGGTTCGGACGTGTCACGTATTGAACAGGAAAACGAAAATCTTCCATATTTCGATCTGATCCGATGTAGACAGATTCCAGAAGCGTCATGAGAGGCGGGCCCTCATGCCATGACATCTTGTCACTGTTGGAAACAACATTATCGCCTTTCAGTGCAGAAATTGGCATAAAGTGCACGTCAGGTAAATCAAGTCGGGCAGCAAAGTCGATGTAGTCTCGCCGAATGGATTCGAATGCTTCCTGACTGTAGTCCACAATATCCATTTTGTTTATGGCTACGATAATGTGTTTGATTCCAAGAAGAGACACGATAAATGAATGTCGTTTTGTTTGAGGAAGAACACCGTGCCGTGCATCAATTAAAATGACGGCGAGATCAGCAGTCGACGCGCCGGTGGCCATGTTCCGTGTGTACTGCTCATGGCCAGGTGTATCAGCGATTATAAATTTTCTTTTGTCGGTCGAGAAATAACGATAGGCGACATCGATTGTTATTCCTTGCTGACGCTCATCCTCGAGTCCATCAGTAAAAAGTGCGAGATCAACCTCTTCACCAGTCGTCCCGTAACGCGTCGTATCTTTCTTTATTGCAGTGAGTTGATCTTCATAAATCATTTTTGACTCGTAAAAGAGTCGACCGATAAGGGTGCTTTTGCCGTCATCCACACTGCCACAAGTGATGAACCTCAGAAGTTCTTTTTGCTCATGTTGTGCGAGGTATTCATCAATATCGGTTGCAATAAGTGCTGATTGGTGTGACATAGACTAAAAGTATCCCTCTTTCTTCTTCTTCTCCATGGAGCCCGCTTCATCGGAGTCAATGAGTCTTCCTTGTCGTTCTGAGAATGTGGTCAGGAGCATTTCCTGAATGATTTCTGGAAGGGTCGTTGCCTTTGAGTCAACGGCACCAGAGAGTGGGTAGCAACCAAGTGTTCGGAATCGAACATTTCGCATTTCTGGTTTCTCATTTGGTTCTAATTGCATTCGATCATCATCGACCATGATCATGACACCTTCTCGCCACACAATCGGCCGTTCTTTTGCAAAGTACAGCGGCACAATTGGTATTTGCTCAAGATGGATGTACTGCCAGACATCGAGTTCAGTCCAATTCGAAAGTGGAAATACTCGTATGCTTTCGTTTTTCTTGACCTTTGTGTTGTAGAGATTCCATAACTCAGGCCGTTGGTTTTTTGGGTCCCAGCGATGAAATTCGTCACGAAAAGAAAAGACCCGTTCTTTAGCGCGACTTTTTTCTTCATCGCGACGAGCGCCACCGAAGGCTGCATCAAAACGATATTTATCAAGTGCCTGCCGCAATGCCTGAGTCTTCATGACGTCAGTGTGTACTTTGCTGCCATGAGTAAAGGGATTTATTCCTTGAGCTCGGCCTTCTTCATTAACATGCACAATGAGTTTAAAACCTAATTCTTTAGCAATGTAATTATCCCGCAATTCATACATTTCCTGAAACTTCCAGGTAGTGTCGACATGCATAAGCGGAAATGGTGGCTTGGCAGGGTAGAAAGCCTTTTCGGCTAATCGAACCATCACAGCCGAATCTTTGCCAACGGAGTAGAGCATGACGGGGTTGTCGAACTCGGCAGCTACCTCACGGATGATGTGAATGCTTTCGGCTTCAAGCTGTCGAAGGTGGGTGAGCGAGTAGGCGGTCATCGGGTCTCACGGTTGGGAAAGTGAAGATTTTCACGTACTGTAGGAAAAAGCAGGGCCACGAAGCAATTCCGCCTCAGACCTTCATTTTTTGCGTATTTGGCAAAATTTCGTGTGTACATTTTGGAGATTGCGAACATGGGTAATTTAGTGGAATGACCACTATTTTCTTCCGGAGTCCCTCGGCATGAAAAAAAATATGAAGAATAGAATATTTCAAACAAATGTGGTCGTGTGGGTATTTCTCTGCAGTGTTCTGTACGGAACATGCTGCTTTCAATCGAGCCATGCAGCTGAACGAAATATTATTGTTTTCGTGACGGATGATGAGTCACCAACGTTAGGCTGCTACGGTGACTCAGTTGCAGTGACTCCTGCTATCGATGCGCTGGCCGATGATGGGGTTGTGTTTGATAATGCCTATGCAACAACAGCGAGTTGTTCCGCAAGCCGCTCAGTTATTCTTTCAGGATTACATAATCATGCCAATGGCCAGTATGGGCATCAGCATGACTTTCATAAATTTTCGAGTTGGTATGACGTAGTGAGTCTGTCACTTCCACGAGCACTTACACGAGCTGGTTACAGAACTATTCGGATTGGGAAGTACCATGTGGCACCTGAAGAGGTGTATCACTTTGAGTCAGAGCGGAAGGCTTCTCCTCGCAATGCGGTCCAAATGGCAAATGCTTGTGCAGATGTCATCAACTCACAAAGTGAAAAGCCATTTTTTCTTTACTTTGCTACGAGTGACCCTCATCGTGGTGGTGGCATTGATAAGGACTCTGCATTAATTCTGAAACCAGATCTTTTCGGGAATAAACCAAAGCGGGAGTGTCACAAGGATGTAAAAGAAGTTTTTTTTGAACCTGAAGATGTTCAGGTTCCGACGTTCTTGCCTGATACGCCTGAAACACGGAGTGAGCTTGCTCAGTATTATCAGTCGTGTGCCCGAATTGATCAGGGCCTCGCACGACTCGTTGAGCTTTTGAAAGAAGCCAATATTTTTGACAAAACACTTATTCTTTTTACCAGTGACCATGGCATGGCTTTTTCAGGTGGAAAAACAACAGTCTATGAACCAGGCCTACGGGTTCCTTTTGTCGTCTACGATCCATATGTGAAGGTTCGCGGTGTTCGGAGTCAGAGTATTATCAACCACACGGATATCGTTCCATCTGTGCTCGATTTTGCAGGCGAACTCGATCACTCAAAACAGCGGCCGAAGCACTGGATGCCACCTGAAGAATATTGGCATGAGAAGCCATATGCGACTCATGAAAACCATGGACCGCGGAATGGCTTACTCGCATATCACGGTCGCTCATGGTTACCGATTCTTACTGATCCTGATGTTGAAATCCACGATGCGCATTTTGCGTCACATACGTTTCATGAGATTCAGATGTATTATCCAATGCGAGCAGTGAGCGATCATGAGTGGAAATTGATTTGGAATATTGCACATCCGTTACCGTATCCGTTCGCATCAGATCTTTGGGCTGCCAGTAGTTGGCAGTCTCAATATCAGCGTAGCCTTGACGCTCCTTACGGAAATAAAACGGTCAAAGAGTATATTTATCGACCCCGATTCGAACTGTATCACATCAAGGAAGACCCAGAAGAAACGACGAATCTTGCCAATGATCCAGATTATGCAAGAACACTTTTCAAATACCAAGAAAAGCTCAAGGAAATGCAACAGAAATTCAGAGATCCCTGGATTACCAAATGGAATTACGAATAGTTTTTATCTTCTCCACAAGAGCTGGAGTGAGAGGCCAAGGCCCGGGTCGAATTCGATGACATCAGTTCGGCCGGAAGTAAAACTTGTCCCTTGGAAAAGTTCACGATCAAAAAGATACGAGGCCAAAAATTCCAGGCTGAATCCAGCTCCAATTTGTCGATCAAGTCCAACAGCAGCACGTTGGTCGAATACATAGAAACGTTCTTTTTCAATTGTACGATCAGCTAGAAAGTAGATTTGCGTATCGGTGCGGTAGCCTCCGAATAGCCAGAGTTTGTCAGCAAGGCGTCTTCGGATCATGGCGTTTACATTCACGATCGGGAAATAACTAAACGTCACTTCCCAATCATCGTTTGGTCGCCATTCCAATCCGGCAGGCAGACCAATCTTTGCCTCAAAGGTGTCATCTGGTTTATAGAGATAAGCGATACCGGGCAGTGGGTAAGGCAACTGTGATGTTGGTGAATAGAAAAGACTAAAACTCCAGTCATCACGCTGGTTTCGCGCTGGTACTGTCGCAAAGAGAATCGACATAAGCGTTAGGTCACGACCAGCATGAAAAGGTTTATCACTCGCTGAACCAAAAAGAAACGTACCACCAACGGTACTTCCAGAAGCAAGAGGACGAATATGGGTGACGCCCGTTTCGACGAGCCAAAATTGACTCGGTACAGCCTCACCAGAGTCTGGTAGGACTGCATTTGTTGCAAGCTCAAGCCGACCAAATTTAGCTATTGCCAGCCAGAGAGGCTTCCCCTCTTCTGGGATGCCAAGGGGCATAGCCAATCGAGCAAACTGGGCATTCATTTGCAGATTTGCTGGTTGGTTTACAACAGGTGTGTTTGGCGCCCAAAAACCACCTATGGTCACTGGCGCGGCCCGACCAAAACTTGGTTTTTTTCGTCGTGAAGATCCCGGTTCAATTGGATCTAGGTCAGCAATTGGTTCACTGGCAAACGTGTCCTGTTCGATATTGAAATCAACCGGTGGTAGGAGATTAATGCGTTGGCTTGGATTACGATATGGAGTCCACGGGTCTGCGGGACCGGAAAATTCTGTCTTGGCTTCTGGTGAACGTACGGGTTCTACCCAGACAACATCTTGTGCTGAAAGCGCACTCGCCATAAGGCAACACGTGATAGATACCTGCAGGCGTAAAAGATGTGGTGGCACAATAAATCCGCAGGTGGTTTAGGAAGTTCGCGTGAGACCTTAGCGGGCTTGTGAGAGTCGTGCAATTGCGGAACCGATATGCCGGAAAGCACATTTTTGCTCGTTGTTTTTGTGAATTTGTGCAAATGAAGCGCTGCGATACCGAGCTGTCGTATACATTGCTTTTAGTGAAATTCATGAACACATCAGGCTTTAACGAGGTGGTCATGAGAAGCATGGTCTCATAAGGCGCTGTTTCAGAGTTCGGAGTTCACACCATGACAAAACTATTCGATCTTGATGAATTTGTACAAAAAGCAATTCAGCATCACGCTTCAGATATTCACTTTCAGACTGGAGATGAACCACAGTTTCGAATAGATGGTTCCATCCGACAGATTAATTTGCCGAAAGTATCATCCCAGCAGATTGAAGACCTGAAGAGTCTACTTTTAGATGATCGTTCATCTCGGCAACTTGAAGCGCACGGTGCCGTTGATCGTGGCTATCAAGTAAAAAGTCATGATGGGAAACAGGTCTGTCGACTACGAATTAGTTTTGCAAAGTGCTTTGCTGGCTTTAAGGTTGTTTGTCGTATTGTTCCGGATGAAATTCCGACGATTCAAGAATTTGGTATGCCGGATATTCTCGAAAAAATTGCTCTCGAAAATACAGGGATGGTTATTGTTTCAGGAGTGACTGGAAGTGGGAAGTCGACAACTATTGCTGCAATTATTCGTCATATCAATCAGCATCGGAAAAAGCACATTCTCACACTGGAAGATCCAATCGAGTTTATTCATACTCCGCACCAATCAGTTTTTACACACCGTGAAAAAAATGCGCACTTTGATACTTTTTCAGATGGGCTTCGCACAGCGCTTAGACAAGACCCTGATGTCATACTCGTTGGTGAGATGAGAGACACGGAGACAATTCAAGCGGCCATGCAAGCGGCAGAGACGGGCCACCTCGTATTTGCAACAGTCCATTCGGCAAGTGTGAAAGATGTTCCTGAGCGTGTGATCTCGACATTTCCTGAAAATGAGCAGGATCAGGTTCGTGCACAGATAGCGAATGTGTCAAACAGTTTCATTGCACAGTCTCTCGTTCCTAAAAATGGTGGAGGAAGTGCTGCTGCCTTTGAAATATTGCGATTGAATAATGCCGCTCGAAATCTAATTCGAGAACATAAGAGCTTTCAGTTGAATTCAATTATGCAAACTCAGCGAAGAGAAGGCATGGTGACGCTTACTCAATCTTTTATTGATCTCTACGCAAAAGAAGTCATCTCGGCTGATGTGCTGCTGGCACACGCACCGGATGTAGCACGTGCACAAACGTTTATTCGGGAAAATCCACAGTCTTCTTAGAGCGTAAGTGCTATATAAAAAGTCATTCGGATGGTCATGCAGGGGCAAGAGATAAGAGTGGTCAATCAAAAAAGGCGTTCTTTCATCGCGAGTGGTTTTTTTGGTATCGCTGGCTGGGTACAGGCATCTGGTAGTACCGCTGAAATACAAGAGACTCCCGGTGAAATAGAAGGACCTTTTTATCCGATAACGCCACAAAAAGACAAAGACTTCGATCTCACACGCATAGCTGGTCAAGATGGTGCTGCACGGGGCACGGTCATCTGGATTACAGGAGAGGTTTTTGATTCCATGGGCGATCCAATTGAAGATGCGTCAGTCGAGATTTGGCAGGCAAATGCAGAAGGTCGCTATCACCATCCACACGATCCAAACCCTGCTCCACTCGATCAGTATTTTCAAGGATGGGCTATTGTTCCAAGTGGTTCAAAGGGCGCGTTTCGTTTTCGTACGGTCATGCCCGGCAGTTACTCCGCTGGTCCCGGTTGGGAACGTCCGCCGCACATTCATTTTAAAGTCATGAAGCGAGGGTTTGTTGAGCTGGTGACACAGATGTATTTCCCCGGCCAATCACTCAATGAAACAGATCGTTTACTACAGCGTAAAGAACCTGCAGAACAGAAGTTGATGATTGCAGAAGTTTTGCGAGATAAACACGATAGTTTCCACTATCGCATCGTGATTGAGAGGGCATAGCAATACATCACCGCCCTGATGTGTTGCCAATGACTTCATGTGCCAGAAAAAGTACTGAGAAAAAAGGTGGAGTTCGAGCGTGCCTCTATGACTATTAAAAAGTGATGATGGAACTCATTGTTGTAGTGATCCCTTTGTTTCTTCTGTCTGGTGACGAGAGGGTGCAGCCACTCCAGCTCAACGGTCCGCTGTATAGTAAAATACGGGGCAATGTTCTCAAGCCTCAGTTGTTAGAATCTGTAGAAGATGTTGCAAACCTTCTTGGTTCACAAAGCGCTTCAGTAATTAAGCAGCAGATGCAATTTGAAACACACGGAGTGCTCGTGTTTCAGTGGTCAGGATCAGGTCATGATTCACTTGTAATAAAGACGGTGAATGATCACATGGCGACGTTTCAATACACACGTGGGAGAACACGAGATCTTCGTCAGCATGTTCAAGCCTTTGCGCTGGACAAACGCATTGTCTGGAATGTTACAGACTCAGATGAGCAACATGAATGAAGTCAAGATGAACACAAGAGAACATCAAGGGGGAGCATAAAGTGATTCAAGACTCTCTAAGGTTTTCCGCCTGGCGCCGTATTGTCTTGAGTTCACTTTTATCTTTCCGTCCAAGATTCCGTAGTTGCATTGTCATTCGGGGATTCTTTTTCAAGAGTTTTTCATGCCGGGCAAGAAAATCCCAGTAGAGCGTTGTGAAGGGACAGGCTTCAGGCCCATGTGCAACTTTTGGTTTATATCTACATGTTTTGCAGGCATTACTCATTCGGTCGATGTAGGCACCCGTTGCACAATAGGGCTTGGACGCCATGACGCCCCCATCAGCAAATTGGCTCATGCCGATGGTGTTTGGTAGCTCGACCCATTCAACAGCATCGACGTAAACTGCAAGATACCACTGATGAATGTCTTCCGGCTTGACTCCATACAGCATGGCAAAAAGACCGGTCACCATAAGACGTTGTATATGGTGCGCATATCCGTATTCGAGTGTCTGACCAAGTGCATCTTTCAAGCAATTCATGTCTGTATCGCCAGTCCAATAAAAGTTGGGTAATGGCTGATTGGCTCCCATGGTATTTCGTTGGGCGTATTCCGGCATGAATCGCCAATAAATACCGCGGACATATTCTCGCCACCCAAGAATTTGCCGAATAAACCCTTCGGTCGCTGCTAGAGGTGCAGATCCATTTCTATAGGCTTCTTCAGCAGCGGAAATAGCATCGCGTGGGTCGAGAAGTTTCAAGTTAAGAGCGACTGAGAGGCGGGAGTGATACAGCCAAGGCTCACCAGTCCATATTGCGTCTTGATACACTCCGAAGTTGGTTAAACGATACGCAATAAAATCTCGTAGTGCTGCACGTGCATCTTTCTTCGTGACAGGCCAATCAAATTTTTCTAATGATCCTGGATGTTTGTGGAATCGTTTCGTGACCAGTTCTATGACGGTATTTGTTACGGCGTCTGGTTTGAATCGTTTTGGTTGTCGTAATGATTCAGGCCCATTCTTCCCAAAACTACCACGATTCTCTGAATCGTAATTCCATTGTCCGCCAGTGGGCTCACTATCATCCATCAAGATGTCAAAGCGTTGGCGAAGTGGGCGATAGAAATACTCAAGTCGCAGTTGCTTGCGACCTGCAGCATGTTCTGAAAATTCATCGATCGTTGTGAAGAAATGACGGTCGGGACGTATTTCAAGAGAAATCCCAGCAGCCTTTGCAGCCTCCTCAAGGGCTGCACGAACTCGCCATTCACCAGGTTCCACACAAATGAGTCGTGCTGGATGGAATCCCTTCTTTTTGAATCGACCGAGGCTTTCGTTGAGAGCGGCAGCCAGTGAAGTGGGTTCACGAGGCTTTTTTTTGTCACAGAGTTCAAGATAGTCAACGGTGAAACCATCATGTGACAACTGATCACGAAAATGCCTCATTGCAGACAGAAAAACCGCAATCCTTGCTTTGTGAGTCCAGACATGAGTCGATTCTTCTGCCACTTCAGCCATCCACACAACGTCTTGTTTTTTATCAAACTCATCAAATGCGGCACTTGATTGATCAAGTTGATCACCCAGAACCAAAACAAGATTACGGCACATAGTATTGGGGCTTTCAAGAGATACAGAGATTTCAGAAAATCAGTTTTTGAGATGCCAAATGACCTATTCCCGTGGAATTTAAGAAGATTTTATAAATTCTGAGGAAATGCCGTTAGCGGAGGGCAGGTTTTACGGTTTTAAACGGTAGCAAGAACTATAGCGTCAAAAGTCCCACTTGGGACACATGAGAAAGGAAAATAAAGTGATTGCTCTCGCCGAGACACGTCGCCGACTTCCAAAGGCACCAAAGTCATCTCAAAGAAACACAAGAATCAACTCAGCAGCAACCGAGCCGAAAAATTTTGTCGGCCTTTCACCTGCTGAAAAGCGTCGAAAAACTATTTTGTCTAAGAAAAGAACAATTCTTTTTGAGAGAGACATAGAGTATATCGGGGGCGATGTTTTCCTTGAAAAAGACGCAGAACTGCTTGCCAATTCACCTCCTGCAGATGCAAAAATTCCGTTGGCGGGGTCAGCAACCGATAAAAAAGCGGCAGCAGGTCGGTCACTCTCCCCCTATCTTGCGAGCTTGTACCAAAATCGTCTGCTTTCGAAAGAAGAAGAGCAATTTTATTTCCGAAGAATGAACTGGTTAAAGTTTCAGGCTATTCAAAAGCGTGATCGTCTGAATCCAACTCGTGCAACGATGAAGCAGATGAAGCAGATTGATGGTTTACTTGCAGAAGCAGAAACAGTTAAAGCTATCTTAATTACATCAAATCTGCGGCTTGTTGTCTCAATTGCGAAAAAATTTAATGAGCCCAGTCATTCATTTGATGAGCTAATTAGTGAAGGCAACGTCGCACTTATGCGTTCAGTTGAAAAATTCAACTTTGCTCTAGGAAATCGATTTAGTACCTACGCAACGTATGCAATCCAGAGACATTTCTTTCGAATCTCTCACAAGAGTCGACAGTATAGGAACCGTTTTGCTTCCGATGATGAGCCAGTCAAAGACCGTGCTGAAGAACTTTCAGATCACGAGTCCTGCTCTCCAGAACAGGTTCGGTTTTTAAAGGGTCTGTTCTCGAAATTCCTGGATTCACTTGAAGTCCGTGAGCAGCAAATCGTTTTGGCACGTTTTGGGTTCGACGGAGATAAGCCGAAAACATTCCGACAGCTGGGCACCGAGATGGGTGTTTGTAAAGAACGCATTCGGCAAATTCAGACCCGTGCTATTGCAAAACTGCGAGCCATGGCGGAAGAAGCCAAACTCGAAAAAACCATTGGCGACTGGCTGTAGACTGAGCCGTTCAACCGAAATAGATGACTCGTTGGAAGAATAATTCTGTGGAAAAAGTACTGATTATTGGTGCTGGAGGTATTGGCTCGGTAATTGCCAGCTCGATAGTCGCCTCTGGAGGGCAAGTTTTTATAGCCGGCAGGACTAAGGAAAATCTTCAATCTCAAGCCACAGCATTAGGTTGTAAGTTCGGTCTTGTGGAAGCAACGAACGCATTGTCGGTTGACCAGTGTGGGGATCAAGCATTCGCTTCTTTGGATGGTCTAACAGGCATTGTAAATTGCGTTGGTTCAATTCTCTTGAAACCGGCTCACTTAACAAGTCCCGAAGAATGGGATAAGACAATCACGGCAAATTTGACAACAGCTTTTCATTGTGTTCGCACTGCAGGACGCTTGCTACGAAGCTCAGGTGGTTCGGTCGTGCTGCTTTCCAGTGCTGCTGGGCGAATAGGTCTTGCTAATCATGAAGCAGTGGCCGCGGCCAAAGCAGGAGTCATTGGACTCACTCGTTCTGCGGCTGCAACATACGCTCGTGCTCGTATCCGCTTTAATTGTGTTGCCCCGGGGCTGGTACGTACGCCACTCGCCGCGGGTCTTTTATCGAGTGATCTGGCTGAGAAAGCCTCTGTGGCAATGCATCCACTTGGCCGGATTGGTGAAGCAGAAGATATCGCGAGTGCAGTCTGCTGGTTTCTTGATTCAAAAAACTCATGGCTTACTGGTCAGGTTCTTGGTGTGGATGGCGGTCTTGCGGACGTGAAAGCAAAAAGCTGATCACTGGATTGTGCGATTACACTGTCTTTTCTCATAGATAGCATAGAATCTTTCAATAAACCGCCTTTGGTATCATGCCATGTCTGCCCCTTCAGATTCTAACCAGGTGCCTGTTACAGAACTGAACACTTCACTTGACGAAATACATCACGTTGCAATTTCTGTGAAAGATGTTTCAAAGTCGGTTGAATGGTACACAAGGCATTTTCGATGTGAGATTGAGTACCAGGACGAGACATGGGCACTCCTTGCATTTGGAAATACTCGGCTTGCTCTTGTGATCCCAGAGCAGCATCCTCCACACATAGGATTGATCCACCCACAGGCCGAAGCTTTTGGTGAATTGAAACCTCATCGAGATGGCACACGGAGCTGCTATATCGCTGATCCTGCCGGAAATGCAATCGAAGTCCTTGCTCCGATCGGAACGTGATGCGCAACGTAGGCTCTGGTATGCGACCCTTGGTCATTCAGTTGCTAATGACCAGCTTCATGACAGGGCTCATCTGGTTTGTTCAGGTCGTGCACTATCCTTTAATGGAAGGATGGCCTCATGACGATTTTGGAAGTTGGGAAGTGGCACATCGGGAGCGTACCGGGCCGGTTGTCATTCCTCCTATGTTGATTGAAGGCTACGTTGCAGTCTGGCTGCTTGTGCATCGGCCACGGGGTGTCAATCCATTTATGCCAGTCTTCGGAATCATGGCCTTACTGGGAATCTGGGGAAGCACATTTTTTCTTCAGGTGCCATGCCATTTGCAGCTCTCCACTGGCTGGGACGCTCAAACACACCATTTTCTTGTCACTTCGAATTGGATTCGGACAATTCTCTGGTCATTCCGAATGGCCCTTTCTGTAGGGATGTTTTGGCAATTTTGGCTGCTGTGTAAGCCAGCCTTGGCCGATCTTGCGTCTCCCCAGCAGGACTCCTAATCTCCCAGTTCATAGTCGTATAAAGATTGTGCTCGTACGGTTTTGGCCAGGGAGGTTGCCGGATGTCTGTTTCCATTTCAAAGGTTGCAAAATTAGTCGATGGACAAATTGTTCAACCTGCTCACAGCACAGTTGAACTAAATATTACATCAGCATCGACTCTTGAGACAGCAACTGGAGGTGCTATCACATTTGTAGACTCTGTTGAACGGTTACCAAGTTTGACCCGGAGTAAGGCGGCCGCTGCTATTGTGCCGACAGGTGCTGGACCACAGGACCGACCGACAATAGAAGTTTCTGATGTTCATCAGGCTTTTGCGATCATTATTCTTCACTTCCGTCCGCAACGTACTCAACGTCGTCTTGGTGTAAGTCCACAAGCTGCAATAGATCCTTCAGCTCGACTCGCTGGTAATGTCGAAGTCCTACCACTAGCTTTCGTGGGTCCAGATGTTGAATTGGCCGAAGGTGTTGTGCTTCATCCAGGAGTTCGTATCGGTGCTGGCTGCAAAATTGGTGCTGGAACCACAATCTTTTCCAACGCCGTTCTCTATGACGATACCGTTGTTGGAAAAGATTGTATTATTCATTCAAATGCCGTTTTGGGAGCATATGGATTTGGGTACAAACCAGACTCAGCAGGGCTGAAACTTTCTTCTCAACTTGGTTGGGTTGAATTAGGTGATCATGTTGAAGTTGGTGCCGGAACAACAATTGATCGTGGAACGTATGGGCCGACGATCATTGGTAGTGGGACCAAAATCGATAATCTCGTCATGATTGCTCATAACTGTCGGATTGGCCAACACAACATGATTTGCTCTCAGGTGGGTGTGGCAGGAAGTACAAGTACTGGTGAATGGGTCATCATGGCCGGTCAATGTGGCCTACGGGATCATATTCATATCGGTGATGGTGCAGTATTAGGCGCACGATCAGGTGTTTCGAATGACGTACCTGCGAAACAGACGGTGCTTGGTGAACCAGCCATTGACCTCAAACAGCGGAAGTTACAACTCGCATCGATGTCAAAGCTTCCTGAGATGCGCAAGCAGGTGAAGCGACTTCTCAAACGGGTCGAAGAATTAGAGCAAGGCTCTCGAGCATCAACCGACGAGTCGTCCTCAAAAGCAGCCTAAAATAGAGTTCTGAAAGAAAATCTTTTTGAACGAGTGTTTTTAAATCGCCAGATGAAGAGTAGCCGATAGCATAATGAAAGCCGTGTCCGGAGATGATCCTGAATTACCATCACTCGATGGAGAACTGGTCGGCATTCTTGCGGGCTGGGGACGCTTTCCAATAGCTACCGCTGAAGCAATTCGTAGACGTGGTGGTCGGGTTGCAATTTTAACGATCCGATACCATGCCGAAGAATCACTAGAAGATATAGCCGATGTGTATGGAGAAGTCGGTGTAGCCGAAATTGGAAAAGCGATTGAATTCTTTCGGCGAAACGGTGTGCGTCGAGCAACAATGGCTGGTAAAATCCATAAAAAGAAACTTTTTTGTCGATTTGGATGGCTGCGGCACCTTCCTGACTGGCAGGGATTAAAAACATTCTGGCCACATCTTGTAAGCCGTAGTAAAGATAACCGAGATGACTCACTTCTTGGAGCAATCGCGGTTGCGTTTGAGAAGTCTGAAATTCGTATTTGTCCGGCGACAGATTTTGCACCGGAACTTCTGGCCACTGAAGGTGTACTGGCTGGCAAGCCCTTATCAAAACGCCGGATGTCCGATGTTATTTTTGGATGGCGACTTGCAAAAGAACTTGGGCGTCTCGACATTGGACAAACAGTTGTGGTGAAAAACCAAGCACCAATTGCTCTTGAAGCAATTGAGGGTACCGACGAATGTATTCGAAGAGCTGGTCATCTCTGTCGTTCTGGTGGTATGACAGTTGTCAAAGTTGCAAAGCCTCAGCAGGATGAGCGATTTGATATGCCTACCATTGGCATCGGAACACTCCAGTCAATTCGAGCAGCAGGAGGCAAGGTGCTCGTCATTGAGGCTGAAAAAACAATTCTTGTTGATCAAGAGCAGATTGCTGCATATGCGAGTCGTTGTGGCATAACTGTTGTGAGTTGTTACGACGTTGCCGGGGTACCATTGTTGGAAAAACCTCGCTATCGCATCGCCTAAATGTTTCGCTTTTCAGTGTCATGAATATAGACTTAAAGAATGTCTATCCTGTTACTGTCACAATATATGCGAATCGTTTTTCAAGTAGTTCTTTTTATACTCGGTTTAACTGCAGTATCTGTCTCAGCGGACGATGCTCCCCGAGATAAGAAGTCAAAGACCGCCTCGAGGCGGTCTTTGACAGTTGATCTCAGAATTGATCGAACGGTTGAAATTCCTCCGTCTCAAACGCATTACATGGGTCGTGAGATTGCTCAAACAATGCACTACACAGGAGCACCGTGGCTTGTTCGTGAAAGTCGTCAGCGTGAGGAAGACTGTCGCCTTCTTCTTGAAGCACTTCAAATACAACCAGGACAAACAGTCTGCGATCTCGGTTGTGGTAATGGCTTTTATACCCTCGAATTAGCGCGACGTGTTGGGTCTGAAGGCACAGTGTACGCGGTTGACATTCAGCCGCAGATGCTGCGACTCCTTGTCACACGGGCTCGGCAAGAAAAACTTTTCAACATTCAACCAGTCCTTGGGACATTCATCGATCCTCGATTACCCAAAGGGAAGGTTGATCTTGTATTTTGTGTTGATGTTTACCATGAGTTTTCTCATCCTGAAGCAATGCTTGCACGGATTCGTGAAAGCCTTTCAATTGGTGGGCAAATTGTTCTTGCGGAGTTCCGTGGGGAAGATGCCGGAGTCCCAATCAAGCCACTTCACAAGATGACAAAAGCACAGGTAAAGAAAGAACTAGAGCCCAATGGTTTTGTACTCGAGCGTGAATTTGATGAGTTGCCTTGGCAGCACCTGATGTTTTTTGGTTTGCAGAAATAAGAAGGCAGCACAAAGCCTATTTCTGCGGTAGCTGACAGCTTCCTTCGTCACATCTGCCAGCGATCCACAGTCGTCGCTTTGCCACAAATGCATAGAGCCAATTCCAGATCGGCAGTGTTCCTGGAATATGCAAAAGAAGAGCGAGCGGCCAGAGCAGCGGAAGTTTTCGGGAGAGATAACGAACTGCAACGGCACCACCACGGGCATTCCCTTGGGTATCAATCACAAACATTTGTTCTTGTAGCTGCTCGGAAGAAAGTTCCGGAAAATCGATCAAAACACTTGATTCATGTAGAGATGTGTAGATGAAGCGACGCCACACATCGAGTGAACGAAGGATAGCAATTTGACGCTGGCAGAAACGACACTCTCCATCAAAAAGAACAGTGTCGTGTGCCGGATGCTTACTCGTGATGATCATTATAAATCACAGATTTCCAGGCACTTTTTGTGAAACCAGCCGGGCGCATTGAAGAAACCAGGAGGTGTTTTTATTCCCAGGAGGTGTTTTTATTCTTTGATCAGACCATTTGGAAGGGTGCATAAATTAAGGATCGTAATGGCTCCTCCCGAGATAAGTAGCCACGGAGCCCATTCCGGTGCAGATATTGAATCTCCAGTTCCTCCTGCCAATGGTACAACCACAGCCGAATCAATAAAGAGAAGTTCAATACCTATCAACGTAGCGAAGATTCCAATCGCCAGAAAGATACTTTTCCACATAATGCAGCCTGAGAGTCAAATCTTCCACCAGTGCGATAGTCTCCGTGCCATCGCCTCTCAATAAATATCGACTAACTGGGGAACCACGCTAAAGAAGCCATGCCCATCGGGCAACCTAAACCGCCTGTGACAATAATTCAGGCTCGTATCTTCCTGATCAACAACAGCTCTTATTGACCAGCAGCAGCGTCAGTTGATTGTTCATCCTCTACTTCATTCGGTGTCTGTGCTGTGCCAGCACGATGTTCAGCCGTCGTTCCTGGCACAAGTTGAGGCTTTCCGCTGGTTGTTTCAATAATCTCTCTGAGGTCATTGCCATCAATAACTTCTGCTTCAATCAATCGACTTGTAATCGATTCAAGTGATGTGTGACGGGTCTGTAATATCTGGCGGACCTGAACAATGCTTGTATCAATGATGCGGCGAACTTCTTCGTCGATTTCGCGGGCAGTCTCTTCACTATGGCTGCGAGTTGGGCCGAAGTCAGTGCCTCCACCAGTCAGAAAAGGTGAACGCTGGCTTTCCCTGTAATTCACTCGACCCAATTGGCTCATACCATAGTCCATCACCATTGAGCGAGCGATTTCACTTGCTCGCTCCAAGTCATTCTGAGCACCCGTGGAAATATCTTGATAGACCATTTCTTCGGCGATCGTACCAGCGAGGAGAACCTGGATTCGACTTTCAAGCTCACTCTGTGTGAGAAGATAGCGATCGTCCTCTGGACGCTGCATGGTATACCCCAAGGCTGCAAAGCCACGCGGTATGATTGAAACTTTATGGATCGGATCAGTATTCGGGAGCGAATATGCTACCAAAGCATGTGCTGCTTCATGATACGCGACACGTTTCTTTTCATCTTCATGAATCACACGTTTCTTTTTTTCCAGACCAGCGGCACCGCGTTCAACAGCCTCATTAAACTCTTCCATGCCCACAGATTTTTTGTTGTTGCGAGCGGCAAGTAATGCAGCCTCATTCACAAGGTTGGCAAGATCTGCCCCACATAAACCAGATGTGATACGAGCTACCTGTTCGATATTAACTTTTGGATCAAGTTTCACATTAAGAACATGAACCTTCAGAATGGCCTCACGGCCGCGAACATCAGGCCGGTCAACAAGAACGTGCCGGTCGAAACGGCCTGGCCGAAGCAATGCAGGGTCAAGTGTCTCTGGGCGATTCGTAGCCGCCATCACAATGACACCAGAATTGCTGCCAAAGCCATCCATTTCAACCAGTAATGCGTTGAGTGTTTGTTCCCGTTCATCATGCCCACCGACTACACTCGAACCCCGTGTCTTCCCAAGTGCATCAAGTTCATCGATGAAAATAATACTCGGGCTTTTTTGTGCAGCCTGTTGAAACATGTCACGAACACGGGCGGCTCCGACACCAACAAACATTTCAACGAAGTCACTTCCGGAAAGTCCAAAGAAAGGAACGCCAGCTTCACCGGCAATTGCTTTTGCAAGAAGGGTCTTGCCGGTTCCTGGAGGCCCAACAAGTAAAACACCTTTTGGGATATGACCGCCAAGCACTTGATATTTTTCTGGGCTTCGAAGGAATTCAACAACTTCACGTAGTTCATCGACAGCCTCATCGATTCCTGCAACATCATCAAAGCTTATGCCGAGGTCTTCTTGCGCATACATTTTGCCACGACTGCGGCCGAATGCCATCGGGCTGCCAGCGCCTCCGAGTCGTCGCACCATTAGGAAAAATCCTAATGCAAGCAGTCCGGTCAACACCAACATTGGCATCCAGTTCCGCCATGGGCTGGGTGGATCTTCGTACCTGTAATCCACTTTGTTGAGATCTAATAATTTTGAGAGTTGTCCCTCGGAGTTTTCGCTAGGCAGTTTGGCTGTTTGAAATCGCAACTGTTCGCCTTGAGCATTGCCACCCGCCTTCAACCGACCATCATCAATAGGTCGTAGGCCACCCCGTCCATTGCCTCCCGGTAACGGAACTTTTCGCAATGTGCCAGTGACTTCAAATGCTCCGATCACAACATCATTGATCGAGCAGAATCGGGAAACAAGCGGAGACCCTTTGGCTGTTTCGCCTGTGATAACTTCTACAAATTTTGGTGAGCCAGTTTGATCTTCTTCTTCACCTGCAGCACGGATGAGTCGCTCAAGGTCGGTGTAGCTAAGTTGTACTTTTTGGCCGTTACTAAAAAGACTCGCTGCAAAAAGGCCCGCAACAGCCACAGCAACAAGAGACCAAACGAGATTTGAGCCGCCGAAAGCCTGTTTTCGATCGCTTGAACGCCGACCGGGGTCCTTCTCAGTATTTTTTTGATTCATATGACGAAATGTCGCAATCGTTTCATTTTTAGAGGCAACAAGGCATTACCCTCTATCGTAGGCTCGAAAGAAGCCCGCGACAAATGAGTTGCATGGCATCCGGGGACAGGAGTGCGTAAACTAAGAATCTCCGTGTTTTACCGTGTTTTCATATCTTCCCAGATTGACCTGTCCATGATATCACCCGACCGCACTGTGGCTTCGGCCACTTCAACGGCTGCCTCGGGTGCACAGGTCATAGCGGATCAATCGGTTGATTTTCAAATGTCTCAGAATGACGTTCCACTGCGTGTTGCCGTTCTTGGTTCAACTGGCAGTATTGGGAAAAATACTCTTGAAGTCATTGCTGCATCAGATGGTCGGTTTGAAGTCTATCTGTTATGCGGGCACCGTAGCATTGATATGTTGGTTGAACAGGCTCGCATTTACCGACCTCGGTGGGTTGTTGTAACTGATCCGACAGCCGCAGCGGCAATTGGCTCCGGAGCATTTCCGGAGGGTACAGAACTTGTCATTGGACCAGAACGGCTCGAAGAACTTCTTGCTGCGCCAGAGGTTGATCGGGTGGTTTCAGCGATTGTTGGTGCCGCTGGTTTGCGTAGCACCTGGTCAGCGCTTGCTGCAGGTAAGACTGTGGCACTTGCGAATAAAGAAACATTGGTAACGGCTGGTCCTTTAGTGACACAACTGGCCGCACGTTCCGGTGGTGTTATCGTTCCAGTGGATAGTGAGCATTCTGCGATCCATCAGGCACTGCGAAGCGGTCATCGCCACGAAGTACAACGAGTTGTACTCACTGCGAGTGGTGGGCCATTTCGAACCCATTCCAAAGAACAACTGTGTGACGTACGGCCGGCAGAAGCACTCAAGCACCCGACCTGGTCCATGGGTCCGAAGATTACAATCGACTCAGCAACCATGATGAATAAGGCACTTGAAATTATCGAAGCTCGCTGGCTCTTTGATTTACAAGCCGATCAGCTTGGGGTGGTAGTGCACCCACAATCGATTATCCATTCATTTGTCGAATTTGTAGATGGTTCAGTGATTGCCCAGCTTGGACCACCAGACATGAAATTACCAATCCAGTATGCATTAAGCTATCCGGAAAGGTACGATGGTCCGGCTCAGCGGTTAGATTTCGGTGTTACGCAGCGACTGGAATTTAGCCCTCCTGACCTTGAACGATTCCCAGCCGTTCGTCTTGGCTATGATGTTGCTGCTCGAGGTGGCACTGCCGGTGTAGTTTTAAATGCTGCAAACGAGGAAGCGGTACAAGCGTTTCTTAGTGGTATGGTGAAGTTTCAACAGATTGCTGAATTGTGTGAGCGAGCAGTGGAGGAGCATCCATTTCTTGGTGATCCGACACTCGAAGACATACTCAGACTTGATGTCTGGGCCAGAAAGGAAGTCCAAACGTGGATGTGTTGATGTCAGAGAATGGTGTACTTTTTCCAATGACGTTCATGGGAATATGGATTCTTCAACCAGCAAGCTGGCTCGTCATACTGCAAGTCGCTACTGGTCTTGGCTTTGTCATTTTTGTTCATGAACTCGGACATTTCTTAGTTGCCAAAGCTTGTGGTGTCAAATGTGAAAAGTTCTATATCGGCTTTGACATCAACGGCTGGAGTCTTGGTAAATTTACATGGGGTGAGACGGAGTATGGCATCGGTATTCTCCCGCTCGGAGGTTATGTCAAGATGCTCGGTCAGGATGATAATCCTGCGGCAGCCGCTCGAGAAGCACAGCGAGCGAAAGACATTATTGAGTCTGGTGACCTGCCACCAGAGCCGACCGCTGACCCACACCCGGCATGGGATCCACGAAGTTATCCGGCTCAGACAGTTCCGGAGCGAATGGCAATTATTTCTGCCGGAGTGATCATGAATGTGATCTTCGCAGTATTACTCGCAGCGTGGGCATTCGGTCTTGGAGTACAAGAACTTACCTGTGAAGTCTCAAGTGTTCGACCTGGTGGTGCAGCCTGGCGAGCTGGATTGCGTACCGGTGATGAAATTGTTGCCATTGGATCAAAAACCGAACCAGTATTTACAGATTTACAAAAAGGTGTGACGCTGGGCGATCCGGTGAAAGGGATTGATTTCACGGTGCGACGACCCTCTGATAAAAGTGAACGCACAGTGACGTTACACCCTGATACTGACCTGGGTATTCCGACGGTCGGTGTGACAAGCCCTTTTTCGGTCACACTCCCAGACAATTTAGAGTTGGGTCTTCCCGGCGCTGCTGCACGAGCAAAGCCTGCTTTCGAGGCTGGGGATACGATTCGTGCCGTGGATGACGTGCCGATAGCAAGCTATGCCGACCTGATCGCATCCCTTTCTAGCAAAGTAGATACTGACGTTTCGGTTTCGGTCACTCGTCAGGGAAAGGATGTCTCTATTGTCGTTCCTGCTCAGCCACGACATGAGACTGGTTTAGTGATGTCAGCTGGCCCAATTGCAAGTGTCCAAGCGGATTCTCCAGCCGCTGCAGCTGATCTGAAGGCGGGGGACCGCATTGTTTCTATTGATGGCGAAAAACTTGAGAATCCCCTCACTATTGATGACACACTGAAAAAGCGAGCTGGCGAAACTGTCTTACTGGGTGTTCTTCGCAGTGATGCTGATCACAATGCTTCCGGGGAACTTGTCCCTGAAAAAATTGAAGTCACACCACGAAAGGTCACATGGATCGAGCAGGCTCGATGGCCACAGAGTCCAGTTGCTGTCTCAACCCTTGGCATTGCTTTTAACGTCGGTTCTGAGATTGTGGAGGTCGTTTCAGGCTCACCAGCCGCTCTTGGAGGTCTCAAGGCAGGTGAATTGGTAACACGAGCACGATTTGCAAAAAATGATGAACCTATAGATGAGGAAGATCCAGGCGTCGAATTATCTGAAGAATCACAGAGCTGGCCTTTTGTGATGGCGATGCTTCAGCAGGCACCGAAAGGAACACGCTTGCAGTTAACGGTGCAATCATCAGACGGCCTTGCTCGAGACGTTGAGTTGAAGCCTATTGAATCTACGACGGACTTTGTTCTTGATCGAGGCCTCGTCTTTCGTCCGGTATACCGTCTTGTGAAAGCCAGTTCTGTCGGTGCTGCAATAAGTAAAGGTTTTTCGAAAACAGGAGAAGACCTGTCCATGGTCTATCGTTTCCTGCAGAAGATCACGAGTAATCAGATTAGCCCACGACTCCTCGGAGGACCAATTGAGATTGCCAAGCAGGCAGGAAAGTCAGCTGAAGAAGGTCTTGGTAGGTTGTTGTTATTTCTCACAATGCTCAGTGCGAATTTAGCAGTGATCAATTTCTTACCAATTCCGGTTCTCGACGGTGGGCATATGGTCTTTCTTATGTATGAGTTTGTCCGTGGAAAGCCACCGAGTGAAAACGTAGTCGCAGCCCTGTCCTACGTTGGCTTAATTTTGTTGCTGTCGTTAATGCTCTTTGTGTTTGGGCTTGATCTCGGTCTGATTGCCAGGCGGTAGTGACGTTCGGTATCGATATCAATGATTTTGTGTGATTTGTGTGACAAAATAGGGTTTTTCTATACCCGGCTGAATGATTGACGGCTATCGTTATGAATAACGAAGATGTCGGAGTTCACCATGACAGCCGAAATGCTATCTAGCCTGCCGAAAGAATTAACTGCTGAAGTTGATACTGTGGTTTTTGATGTCGTGGGCACACTCCTTGAGCCATCGCCATCAGTTGCCAAGGCTTATAAAAATTCTGCTGAGGCCTTTGGTATCACCCTTACAGAAGCGGATATTTCGAAGCGGTTTTCTGTCGCATGGGAAAATCAGGAAGTGTTCGATTCCCAACAACAACCAGCCTTTCGAACGAGTCGTAGGCGAGAGTATGAACGTTGGAATCAAATCGTATGCGAAGTCTTTGCAGGGCATGCGGTCGCTGAAAAGATTTTTGAAGACCTCTGGCTTCACTTTGGCAAGCCATCATCGTGGCGCCCTGTGGCACAGGGATGTCAGCTTCTTGGGACTGCACGCGAAGCAGGATTGAAAGTGGCAGTAGCCAGTAATTTTGATGAAAGATTGCTACCACTTGCTCAATGCGTTGAACCACTTATTGGTATTGAGAACATCTTTGCGTCATCCGAGATTGGTTGGAGGAAGCCGGCGGTTGAGTTTTTTAGAACAGTTGAGTCACGACTCTGCAAAGACCCACGTCAGCTGCTTCTTATAGGAGATGATCCAAGACTCGATATTGCGGCTGCTCAAACTGCGGGATGGAAAAGTATGCGGATACAGTAATATGGGGGAAATTGATCAACGGTTCCTGATACGATACGTTGAAACCACATCTCAACGATTCTTGTGATGAATTGCCCTCGCGAATGAATACGCGACGTTATATGCCTGCTGGCAGAGCACAGTGGTACGCAGAGCACAGTGGTAAAATGCGTCATGCAGAGCCTATTTAACGATTGGTTCATGGCCTCTCGGACCATACCTCTTCACAGCAATGCATGGGCTGTATTGATGCTGTTCTGCTGGCATGTGCATTCTTGCCAGTTTTTTTGTAACGATATCTTGTACCAATGTCTTCACCTGCACACATGACTTCAACCATGTGTGACTTTCCGGATAATGCCGGAAGCACTGCCTGTCTTGTTTGTCATGAAAATTGCAAAAGATTGGGTCGATAGTCCATTAGTGATTCTGACATGCATGGATTTAATTCTGGTCACAAGAGGTTTCTCTCTTTTGTCTGGCGGAGAGTTGAACCAACGTATCAGTGGTCTTCAAGTTGGAATGAAAAATAAACTGTATCGCGAGACGTTTTTAAGGAATTAC
>Ga0315315_10000158_pt1 | contig 51415 bp, 66 predicted proteins | sample M140m3416metaG_FD_203699 | JGI IMG/M metagenome (GOLD analysis project Ga0315315, IMG submission 203699) | Ammonia-oxidizing marine archaeal communities from Monterey Bay, California, United States - M1 40m 3416 | ecosystem: Environmental > Aquatic > Marine > Intertidal zone | place: USA...
GCTCGTCACATAACTTTTCAAATGTTTCTCGATTTAATTCTTGATCAATATGTTTAGGTCCTGTTTGATCAGCTGTAATAAAAGGTAAGGCAATTTTTGTTTTTTCAACCGTTGATAGTTCCATTTTTGCTTTTTCAGCTGCCTCAGTTAATCGTTGTAAAGCTTGAACATCGGATGATAAATCAATTCCTTCTTTTTCTTTGAAATTCTTAATTAACCAATTCACTAATACTTTATCAAAATCATCACCACCTAATTTTGTATCACCAGCAGTCGATAATACCTCAAATATACCATCACCAACTTCTAATATAGAAACATCAAATGTACCTCCACCTAAATCAAAAACTAAAATTGTTTCATTCTGTTTTTTATCTAATCCATAAGCTAACGAAGCAGCTGTCGGTTCATTAAGAATTCGTAAAACTTCAACTCCGGCAATTTTACCAGCATCCATTGTTGCTTGACGCTGAGAGTCATTAAAATATGCCGGCACAGTAATAACAGCCTGTTTTACATCTTGTTTTAAATATTCCGACGCATCATTTATTAATTTTCTTAAAACCTGTGCAGAAATTTCTTCTGGACTAAATTCTTTACCTAATGCGGGACATTTAATTTTAATATTATCATTTGAATCATGTGTGATTGTATATGGTAATTGTTTTGCTTCTGCTGATGTCTCACTTTCTTTAGAACCAATAAACCGTTTCACTGAGAAAAATGTATTTTCCGGGTTAATCACTGCTTGTCGTTTTGCAATTTGACCTACCAGTAATTCTTGTTTTTTTGTATATGCCACAATTGAAGGTGTTGTTCGTAATCCTTCACTGTTTATAATAACACTTGGTTGTCCACCTTCAATTGCTGCGACAACTGAATTTGTAGTACCTAAATCAATACCAACAACTTTTGCCATAGTCTTTTTCTCCTAAAAATTGTTTTAAATGTTTATTTTATTAATAGATTATAAGTGTTTTAGTTAAAATTATTAATAGGGATATCCGTATTAATTAGACATAAAAAATAAAAGTGTAAGTTTACTTTATGTGTACAATTAATCGTTTAGATTCTTATATTATAGTCATAATTTATTAATATTTAGTTAATTTATTAAATTCTATTTTTCAATCATTGTCGTGTCAATTAAACATAATAAAAAATATTGGGAGAACTATAGTGAGCATAGGTTTATTAGGTAATAAAATCGGTATGACACAAATTTTTGATACATCAGGTAATATTGTTCCTGTGACAATTATTAAAGTTGGACCATGTATCGTTACGCAGATTAAAACAAAAATAAAAGATGGTTATGATGCTGTTCAAGTTGGTTATAGTCATACCTCAGCTAGACTATTAACTCAGCCTGAATTAGGTCATTTACAAAAATCAAATATTCAGCCACTCAAATATTTAAAAGAATTTAGAGTTGAAGATTCAACACAATTTGAAGTTGGGCAAGTTTTAAATGTAGATTTACTTTCAGTTGATGAATTAGTAAATATAAAAGGTAAAACTATTGGTAAAGGTTTTTCTGGCCTTCAAAAACGTCATAACTTTACACGTGGCCCAATGACACACGGTTCTAAGAACCATCGAGCACCTGGTTCAATTGGAATGGGTACAACTCCGGGACGTGTTTTACCAGGTAAAAAAATGGCAGGTCAACTAGGAAATAAACTTACAACAATTAAAAAACTTAAAGTTATTCAATTAAGTTCGGAAGAAAATATTTTAGTTATTAAAGGTTCTGTTCCCGGTAAGCCTGGCAATTTATTAAGTATTACTTCTTCAAGTTAAAAAAATTATATCAATAAAATTAAGTATGACTGTTCAAAAGTTTTTAAAATATACGCCATTTGATGTAAAGGGAAATCCATTAGATTTAACCCACGAATTAACATTAAATATTCTTGAGAAATCAGGCAATTATGTATTACATAAAGATCTACTAAGACATTTAAGCGCGCAAAAACAAGGTACAGTGTCGACTAAAACTCGAAGTGAAGTTCGAGGTGGTGGTAGAAAGCCATGGCAACAAAAAGGTACTGGACGTGCTCGAGCTGGTTCAAACCGATCACCGTTATGGAAAGGTGGGGGTGTTATTTTTGGCCCGAAACCGAAAACAATATCACTAAAGTTAAATAAAAAAGAACGTCGTTTGGCTTTACAAACACTATTATATAACAAGAAAAACAATGTTGTTATTATTGAAAACTTAGAGACTGAATTTCAAGAGTCTAAAACAAAAAAGTTTCTACAAATCTGTAAAAACTGTGACATTGATTTAAATCAAAAACTTTTATTAATCGTCTCAAAAAAAACATTACCATTAAAGTTAGCGACTCAAAATCTTAAAAATGTCGAATTAATTTTAGCCTCAAACTTAAATACTTTTAGTATCTTAAAAGCAAAGCAAATTATATTAAGCTCAATGTCAATAAATGATATAAAGGAAACTTATTGTGACTAATTCATCAAATAGCATTAATGCAAACATTATTAAATATCCTATTATAACTGACAAATCAACTAGACTTTTAGAAACGAATCAATACACTTTTATTGTTGATCGAAAATCCGATAAAATTACAATTAAAAAAACAATCGAATATTTGTTTAATGTAAAGGTTACAAAAGTAAATAGTTGTTGTCTTCCTCGCAAAAAAAAGCGTGTCGGTAAATATATTGGATGGAAACCTCAATATAAAAAAGCCATTGTAAGCTTAGCCGAAGGTAATGTAATAGACTTATTTACCGAAAATTAATAAATACAAAAAGAAAAGTTTATGAGTATCCGTCTTTATAAATCGTATACACCTGGGACACGACATCGTGCGCTTTCAGCTTTTACAGAAATTACAAAAGCTAAACCAGAAAAAAGTTTAATCCGGAAAAATCATCGTCATAAAGGACGTAACAATAGAGGTGTTATTACAATTCGACATCGCGGTGGTGGCCATAAACGGCGCTATCGGTTAATCGATTTTAATCGAAACAAGTACGGAATTTTAGGGACTGTTGCAAGTATTGAATATGACCCAAATCGAAATGCAAGAATAGCTCTAATCCATTACCGTGATGGAGAGAAACGTTATATTTTACATCCGAAAGGTTTGAAAATTAATGATACTATATTTTCAGGGGCAAATTCACCATTAAATATTGGAAATTCACTTCCTTTAAGTGAAATCCCATTAGGAACGTCAATTCATAACATTGAACTTATTCCAAATAAAGGAGGCCAACTGGTTCGTGCAGCAGGTACGTCAGCAAAAATTTTAGCTAAAGAAGGTGATTATATCACGTTACGACTACCATCAAAAGAAATTAGACTGGTTCGAAAACAATGTTTTGCAACAATTGGTGAAATTAGTAATAACGATGTATTTTTAGTACAAAGTGGAAAAGCTGGTAGAAGTCGTTGGCTTGGAAAACGACCAACTGTTCGTGGATCTGTTATGAATCCGTGTGATCATCCACATGGAGGTGGTGAAGGAAGAGCACCAATTGGACGTACCCGTCCTTTAACACCATGGGGAAAACCTGCACTAGGTATTAAAACACGGAAAAAGAAGAAATTAAGTGATGAATATATTCTTCGAAGACGTGTATAACAAAATTATTTAAGATATTAATAAAGAAATTTAAAAATGGCACGATCATTAAAGAAAACTCCTTTTGTTGCTTATCATTTATTAAAAAAGATTAATAAAATGAATGAAACAAATAAAAAAGAGACAATTACTACTTGGTCTCGATCTTCAACAATTTTACCGAATATGGTTGGTTTCACAATTGCAGTTTATAATGGAAAACAACATGTACCAATTTTTATTTCAGATCAATTAGTCGGTCACAAATTAGGAGAATTTGTTTCAACCAGAAATTTTAAAACTCACATTAAAGCTGATAGAAAATCAAAACGTTAATTAATAAAATCTAATGAATTTGAATCTATTTCGTTATCTAACACAAAAAATTGAGGACCCATCGATTAGTAGAACTCGTGATGAGCGTCATTGTAAATGTATGGAAAGCTCGTCTATTTATCGTCAACAGAAAGATCAAAAAAAAGAAGCTAAAATTGATATTCGACAACAAAATGCAACTAAGATAGATGACTGGATAACGATATGTCCTCAAAAAGAAAATTTTACAGGGCTAGAGCAGATTGAAATCAATGAAAAATTTCAATTACCATATGAAGGAAAACAAATATTTACTCGATGGACTCATTCATATCCAAATTCAAATGAATTAAAGTCAAAAACATTTTATATAAAATATGAAAAAGAGCTTTTGGGAATAGATAGAATTATGTTAAATAATTTTCAAAATAAATATTTGTACCATGTAATTGATGACATTTTGTATTCTTTAAAATCCCAATCAGTTAGACAAAACAATTTATTATCGATTATTTATTCACCAGTTCTTTATTTACAAAATAATTTTTCAATTGATTTTTTCGATATATGGGTAGGTGATATCTATATTAATCAAGAGTCAAAAGTTAATAAATTTCTAGCTAAACGTAATTCAAATTTTGGACAACTTAGTTACATAACAATTAAACTTTTTTATACAACAAAACTTCCGATTAAAAAACTTGAACCTTTATGGTAATATTTGGACCGAAATTATTAGAAGAAAATTAACTTTATAAACTAAAAAAATATGTATTAATTAATATACTATGACTAATTCGCAATCTGTAAAAGCAGTAGCAAAATATATTCGAATGTCTCCTCATAAGATCCGACGAGTGATCGATCAAATTAGGGGTCGTTCTTATCAAGAAGCATTAATGATTTTAGAATTTTTACCTTACGACGCAGGCGGACCTATCTGGCAAGTGGTTCATTCTGCAGCTGCAAATGCTAAACATAATTATCAATTAGATAAAAAAAAATTAATTATTGATCAAATTTTTGCAGATGAAGGGCCGAAATTAAAACGAATTCGCCCTCGTGCACAAGGACGAGCATATAAAATTTTAAAACCAACTTGTCATATCACAGTTGTGATGAAAGAGAAAAATTAAATTATAAATTTATAGATTTAAATTAAAAGAATTTTTATATGGGTCAAAAAACACATCCTTTGGGATTTCGATTAGGCGTTGTACAAGAACATAAATCAGTATGGTATTCTAACTTTAATGATTACGCTAAAATTTTAGAAGAAGATGATAAGATTCGAACTTATCTAAATACAATTTCACGAGTTAATGCAATTTCAAATGTTCAGATTCGTCGAACTATTTCACAGAATCAAGTTGAACTCATTATAAAAACTGGAAAGCCAGGAATATTAGTCGGTGAAGGCGGTAAAGGATTTAAAAAGTTATTGAAGAACCTGAAAAAATTATTACCATCTGGACGAGAGCTAGTAGTCAAGATTTCTGAAATTAAAATGGAACTAGTAAATCGCGACGCAAAACTGTTAGCTGATTTAGTTGCAAAGCAATTAGAAAACCGAGTTGCGTTTCGAAAGGCTACTCGAACAGTGCTAGAATTAGCACAACGTCAAAATATAACTATAGATGGAAAAAGTATTAAAATTCCACCATTAAATGGTATTAAAATTCAAGTTTCCGGTCGTTTAAATGGTGCAGAAATAGCTAGAAGTGAGTGGGTTCGAGAAGGAAGGGTGCCCTTACAAACATTACGTGCTGATATTGACTATGCAACCGCAGAAGCTAATACTATTTATGGCGTTTTAGGAATTAAAATGTGGCTTTTTAAAAGTGAGATTTTATCTAAGTAAACGTTATTGAAACAATTTATATTTTTATTACATTAATCTGTTATGTTAAGTCCAAAAAGAACAAAATATCGAAAGTACCATCGCGGTCGTATGCGAGGGAAAGCAACACGTGGAAATGAAATTTGCTTTGGCAGTTTTGGCTTACAAGCCTTAGAGCCAAACTGGATTACTTCACGCCAAATTGAGGCAGCGCGTCGAACAATTACTCGTTACACAAAACGTGGTGCAAAGTTATGGATTCGTATTTTTCCAGATAAAAGTGTTACTGCTCGAGCTGCTGAATCCAGAATGGGATCAGGAAAAGGGGCTGTAGATTACTGGGTAGCTGTGGTAAAGCCTGGAACAATTATTTTTGAAATTAGTTCGGTACCTGAAGAAGTTGCAAAGACTGCATTAAGTTTAGCTTCTTATAAATTACCTTTAAAAACAAAGTTTATAAATAAAAATACAACTAAATAAGTTATGAGTCTACCGCAATTTAGTGATATTCTTTCACTTTCAAATATAGAAATCTCTAACCAAATTACAGAAACTGAAAACAAACTATTTAATTTACGGTTTAAGAAAGCAACGCGACAAAGTTTTAAATTACATGAAATCAAATATTCAAAACGTTATTTGGCTCAGTTAAAAACTCTTTTAACGTTACGATTAGAATCCGACGAGCAAATAGAGAAAATTAATAAATAATTTGGAATTTAAGGAATTAAAAAATGCCAGTTAAACAACAAGTTGGTATTGTGATTAGCAATAAAATGCAAAAAACAATTGTAGTCAAAATTGAAAACAGATATCCGCATCCGATGTATTCTAAGACATTAATTAAAACTAAAAAGTATTTAGCTCATGATGAATTAGAAAAATGTAACATTGGAGACCAAGTCTTAATTCAAGAATGTCGACCTTTAAGTAAAAAAAAGCGTTGGCAATTAATTGAAATTCTTTCAAAATCATCGTTAATCAGTTAAATAATATTTTATGATTTATCCTCAAACAATTTTAACCGTAGCTGATAATACAGGTGCGAGAAAAGTAATGTGCATTCGAATATTAGGTGGAAATAAGAAATATGCTGAAATTGGTGATACTATTATTGCCGTTGTAAAAGAAGCAATTCCAAATATGCCAATCAAGCGTTCTGATGTAGTTAAAGCAATTATTGTAAGAACTAAAAAAACAATTCGTCGACAAGATGGAATGTATATCAGATTTGATGACAACGCTGCAGTAATTGTTAATGCAGAAAATAATCCACGTGGTACACGCGTATTTGGTCCAGTTGCTAGAGAAATTCGAGATAAGAATCTTTCAAAAATTGTCTCATTAGCCCCGGAGGTTTTATAGATATGGTAAAAAAACAAAAACTTCATGTAAAAGTTGGTGACCAAGTAACTATCATTTCTGGTTCTTATAAAAATAAAACGGGAGAAGTTATTAGAGCAAATTCAAAAACTGGAAAAGTTATTGTTCAAGGAGTAAATTTAAAATTTAAACACGTGAAACCAACTGCAGAGAATGAAATAGGTGAAATTAAACAATTTGAAGCTCCTATTCATCATTCTAATGTTCGAATAAATTAAAAGGAATTCTCTTATTATGCTAAATCAACATTCATTAGAAGAAATTGGTGATATCCACAATTTACTTGAGGATATAAGAAAAGAATATAAAAATGGTATTAAGCCAATTTTGATCAAGAATAGTCCTTCTCGATTTAAGAACCCTCATACAGTTCCAAAACTAAAAAAGATTCAAATTAATCGAGGTCTTGGATTAGCTGCTCAGAATACAACTATTTTAAAAAAAAATATTGAAGAATTCGAAAAAATTACTGGACAAAAACCTATCATTACACGATCAAAGAAAGCCATTGCCGGGTTTAAAATTCGTGAAAATATGGAACTAGGATTGAGCGTAACTTTACGAGGTGAAAAGATGTATGCTTTTTTAACAAAATTATTATTCTTTACTTTCGCACAAATACGTGATTTTCGTGGTTTATCGCTACGAAGTTTTGATAAAGCTGGAAATTATACATTTGGGTTAAAAGAGCAATTAATTTTCCCAGAAATAAATTATGATGATGTAGATCAAACAGAAGGATTCACAATTAATCTTGTATTAGAACACTCTTCGCCCAAATATCAATCTAAATCCATGGATAGAATTTTAAATGGAATGATTCTTTTCAAATTTTTACGTTTTCCATTAAATGATTGTGGATACTATGATAAATATTCTTCATTTTCAGAAGTAAGCCAAGTTTGGGATAAAAAGAAGCATTTAAAACGAAAACGTTGGTCACAAGAGTAAATTAAATAAAAATAGATTTAATTAAAAATAAAATTATGGTAACGGATACTATTTCAGACATGTTAACACGAATTCGCAATGCGAATATGGTAAAACATCAAATTGTCCAGATTCCCGCTACAAAAATGTCATTAGCGATTGCAACTATTTTAAAAGAGGAAGGATTTATTACGGACTTTGAAGATTACCAAGAGAATAAACAATCTTACTTATTACTTTCATTAAAATATCTAGGGAAATCAAGAAAATCTGTAATTAATAAAATTAAACGAGTAAGCAAACCTGGTTTACGTGTTTATTCTAATTCAAAAGAATTACCAAAAGTTTTAGATAATTTAGGAATTGCAATTATATCAACCTCAAAAGGAGTAATGACAAATCTAAAAGCAAAAGAGCTTGGTATTGGTGGTGAAGTATTATGTTATATTTGGTAAATTAAGGAGTTTAAAAAATGTCACGTATCGGAAAATCACCAATTAACATTCCTTCGAATGTTGAGATAAACTGGAAAGGTTCAGAGCTTACTGTCAAAGGTCAATTCGGAACTTTGCAACGAATAATTCCTGAGACGATTAATATTCAACAAGATGAGAATGTATTAAAAGTTGGTTTAAAAAATGAAACTCGTAATCTTCGTGCATTACATGGATTATATAGAACATTAATAAACAATATGATCGTTGGAGTTTCTGAGCAGTTTCAATTAACTCTAATTCTAAAAGGTGTGGGTTATAGAGCTGCAGTTCAAGGTAAGGAGATTATTTTAAATTTGGGTTATAGTCATCCCGTTGAAATTCAAATTCCTGAATCAGTTTCTGTTGAGGTCGTTAAAAATACCACAATAAATTTACGATCTTGTGATAAGGAACTTTTAGGTTTATTTGCTTCTAATATACGGGCGTGGCGACGACCAGAACCTTATAAAGGTAAGGGAATTCTTTACAAAGATGAACAAATTATTCGCAAAGCTGGAAAAGCTGGAAAATAGACTCGATTTTTTATATCTCGATCTAAATTTAGATTTGAAAAATTTTCTACTTTTTTAGTAAATTCTAACAATTTATATCAAAATAAACAAAATTATGAAACTTTCTCGACGAACTTTGTTAAAGTTAAAAAATAAGAATAAAAGACTAAAACCTAATAAATATCAAAAATCGAAACGTGAAGCATTACGTGGTAATATAAAAGGTACATTAGAACGTCCACGCTTATCGGTCTATCGTTCGAATGAAAATATTTATGCACAGATCATTGATGATACAACTTCAAAAACACTGTTGACGTGTTCAACTTTAGATCGTTCCATTCAACTTCAATTAATAACAGGACGGACATGTGAGGCATCCCGACTTATTGGAGAAAAATTAGCTGAATTAAGTCTAAAAAAGAATATTACAAAAGTTGTTTTTGACCGTGGACCGTACCTGTATCATGGCCGTATAAAAGCTTTAGCAGATGGAGCAAGAGCCGGTGGCTTACAGTTTTAACTTTAAAATTTCGAAACAAACTAAATGTTATGAATATTGATTCAAAAAAAAATAAATCAGGCAGAAAAAACAAACGTAAACCAAGACTTATTGAACGGCTAATAAAAGTTAGCCGCGTTTCAAAAGTAACAAAAGGTGGTAAGAAATTAAGTTTTCGTGCGATTGTTGTAATTGGTAATGAAAAGGGTCAAGTTGGAGTTGGAGTTGCAAAAGCAGATGATGTCGTTAATGCTTTTAAAAAAGCAAAAGCAGATGGACGTAAAAACTTGATTATGTTACCTATTACAAAATCTTTAAGTATTCCCCATAATGTGAATGGACAATTTGGAGCATCGAAGGTAATTATGCGACCATCCATTGAAGGTTCAGGAGTAATTGCGGGTGGAGCAGTACGTATTGTATTAGAAGTTGCTGGTGTAAAAAATGTAATTGCAAAACAATTAGGATCTAACAATTTATTAAATAACGCTAGAGCATCAATTTGTGCCTTGAAAAGTTTAACAACAAAATCAGAAGTCGCAAAAATTCGTGACGTGAATTTCAAATAATGTATGGAAAATAACAATAAATTAACTGCTAAAAAACGTAATTCAATAATTATCGAATGCGTGTTACCTCGTTTTTTAATTACTTGCATAATTGTTTTATTTATTCGAAGTGGAACATTTATACCAGTCCCGGTGATTCATCATGACCAAGTACAATCAGTTCTTTCAGGAAGTTTACCAACACAAAACTTGCTACGTACATTTTTAGGTGGTAATAGTATTATTATCGGATTGTTTACATTAAATATTTTTCCAGCTATAAACGCTAGCATTTTTATTCAATTCTTATTTGCACTTTCACCAGAATTAGGTAAGTTGCAAAAAGAGGGTGATTTCGCCGCTCGACGTGAAATTAGTTTTTTAAATCGTCGAATTACACTTTTTTTAGCAGTCTTACAAGGTATAGGAATTGCATTATATCTTCGTCCAATAATATTTAATTGGAGTTATCTAGTAGCATTTCAAATTATTATTTGGCTGACTGCTGGAGCCATGATTGTTCTATGGTTAAGTGAAGTAATTACTGAGTATGGATTAGGAAATGGAACTTCTGTACTTGTTTATGTAAACATTATTTCAAATTTACCTAATATTTATCAGAGTGTTTTCGACCAACAAACAAAAGTTTCAAATGTTTCGCCTGAGTTAACAATAGCAGCTATTACTATGTTAACTGGATTGATAATATATGCTATTGTGTTGTTACAAAGTAGCACTTTCCGTATTAATTTAATTTCAGCGAAACGTCTAAATCGAATTCAAGATTCTGATGACTCCGACGTTTATTCTTCAAGTTATATACCATTACGATTTAATCAAGCTGGTGTTATGCCAATTATTTTAACAACTAGTTTTCTAGTTCTTCCAAATTATATTGTCAATTCAGGATATTTTAGTTGGTTAAGATTTCTTAAGGGTGATGGTTTCAGATGGATTTATTGGGTTGGCTATATTATTTTAATTTTTGTGTTTAGTTTATTTTATTCAACATTAGTTTTAAATCCAAAAGATATATCCGATAATCTTCAACGTTCAAATGTTAAAATTTGTGGTGTAAGACCAGGAGTTCAGACAACGTATTATCTAAAACAAGAAATGAAAAGAATTACATTGATTGGTACCTCTGTCTTAGCTTTTATAACAATTATTCCTAATCTTATTGAGATTCTTTTAGGTTTTAATAATTTAAGTGGATTAAGTACAACATCTATTTTAATTCTAGGTGGTGTAATATTAGACATAAGACGTGAAGTTGATGACATTCTGCTCTCTGAACGTTATAGAAGTCAAAATTAATAATTATTATTTAAAAATTAAAAAAATGAAAGTTCGTCCTTCAGTAAAAAAAATGTGTGATAAATGTCGAGTAATCAAACGACATGGCAAAATTATGGTGATTTGTTCAAATCCGAAGCATAAACAACGTCAAGGATAATATTATAAAGGAGTTTATAAAATGGTAAGATTAGTTGGTGTGGATTTACCACGAAACAAAAAAGTTGCATATGCATTAACTTATATTCATGGGATTGGTCTTACATCTGCTGAAAAAATTATTAAAATAGCAGATATTGACTCAAATACTAGAGTTTATGATTTAACAACAGAACAAGCAGTCGTATTACGTCAAACCTTAGAAAATCTTAATTTAAAACTTGAGGGTGACTTACGAAGATTTAACGGATTAAATATTAAGAGGTTAAGTGAAATAAATTGTTATCGAGGAAAACGACACAGAAATAGTCTACCAACTCGAGGCCAACGAACTAGAACAAATGCTCGGAGTCGACGAGGGGCTAAAAAAACTGTCACTGGTAAAAAGAAATAATTTTATATTTACATTAGATTTATCTGAAATTTTTATATGCCACAATTAACTAGAAAATCAAAAATTCGAAAAGATAAAAATCGTTTGAAAAATGGTATTGTTCATATCAAATCAACATTTAACAATACAATTGTAACTGTTACGAATAAAAATGGTGATACCATTTCTTGGGCTTCAGCAGGTAGTTCAGGGTTTAAAGGAGCAAGAAAAAGTACACCTTTTGCGGCTCAAACTGCTTCAGAAAAAGCAGCTCTTCAAGCAGCAAGTTTGGGAATAAAAAGTGTCGATGTATTTGTAAAAGGTCAAGGATCAGGTCGTGAAACTGCAATTCGAGCTATTGAAGGAGCTGGATTAGACATAACGTCAATCAAAGACGTTACTGCAACTCCACATAATGGATGTCGACCTCCTAAACGTAGACGCGTTTAAAATTTAATTTTTAAAATCAAATGATAAATAACAATTTAATAAAATGTCTTAAATCTAATAAACTAGAATCTGGGGCTTGTCATGGACAATTTTTAATAAATTCTTTAAAGTCTGGTCAAGGAATCACGATTGGGAATCAATTACGACGAGTACTTTTAAATGATTTAGGTGGAATAGCAATTACTGCTATTAGAATAGCCGGAGTCAGTCATGAATTCTCAACCATTCCTGGTGTTCGTGAAGATATTCTTGAAATCTTATTAAATTTAAAGGGTGTTATTTTAAAAGGTGAGGAAAAATCTCCTCAATTTGGTCGTTTAAAAATTCAAGGGCCAATTGTAGTTACTGCTGATTCTATTCAATTACCTTCAAATTTAGAACTTGTTAATCCAAATCACTATTTAATGACAGTTTCAACAACGAACGTTATTGAAATTGAATTTAAGTTTGACTATGGAATAGGTTATAAATTGGCGTCTCATACATTTTCGGAAGAAGATGAAAATTTCTTGCAACTTGATACTGTATTTATGCCAGTACAAAAAGTTGATTTTAAAGTAGAAAATGTTTATGATAATAAAAATAATATAACAGAACGGTTATTTTTAGATATTTGGACAAATGGTAGTCTTTCACCAAAAGAGGCACTCGAATCGGCAGCACAAACTACTATTGATTTATTTACACGTTTAATAGTTGAAGAAAAAGAAACAGCTAAAGTGGATGAATCAAAACCAAAAACTCAGTCTATCGATATAGAGCCTTATAGCAATGTAGCAATTGAGGAATTACAATTATCAGTTCGAGCATATAATTGCTTAAAAAAAGCTCAAATAAATACAGTTGGAGATTTATTACAGTATTCGCCTGACAAACTTCAAGAATTAAAGAACTTTGGTCAAAAGTCATCGTTAGAAGTATTCTCAACATTAAAAAATAAATTAGGTATTATATTAAAATAATAGTCAGATAAGCTGATTTTTAATTATTAAAAATAAAATTATGAATTCACTAAATAAAACATTCTTACCAACTAAAGATTATAAAAATCGTAATTGGTATCTTATTGATTGCAATGGCCATACATTGGGTCGATTAGCAACGACAATTTCAAGTCTACTTAAAGGCAAAACAAAAACACACTATCATCCTGCTATTGATACAGGAGACTATGTAATTTTAGTTAATGCAGACTCAATTATTTTAAATGAAGCAAGTAAACATTATTTAGTTTCTAATCCAGGCCGACCAGGTCGTTCATTAAAAATTCGAAGTGTAATAGACTCTTTACCACAATTAGCAATTGAACGAGCAGTTAAACGAATGTTGTCACAAACTGAAGCAAAAAGGTTAATGAGAAGACTAAAAATTTATACTGATGAAAATCACCTTCATCAGGCTCAAAATCCCATCAAAATTGATGTTCTGGATTTATATTCAAGTATTCAAATTGATTAATAATTTACTCTTATTAATAAGTAAACAAACTAATAAAAAATAGTTATGACAAACTTAACCTTTCAAAAAACTGAGATTGGACTTGGAAAACGAAAACAAGCTGTTGCGAGAGTTTTTTTAATTCCAGGTAACGGTGAAATTCAGATTAACAAAGTTTCTGGAAATAAGTATCTACAGTATAATGATACTTATATGACGGATATTTGGGCACCCTTAAAGCTTGTTAATCTTGATAATAAATTTGATATTATTGCCTTTGTAAAAGGCGGAGGTCTTACAGGACAAGCTGGAGCAATTCAACTAGGAGTTGCCCGACAATTATGTAAAATTAATGAACAATATAGAAGCGAATTAAAACCACAAGGATTTTTAACTCGTGATTCACGAATCAAAGAGCGTAAAAAATATGGTTTAAGAAAAGCAAGAAAAGCGCCTCAATACTCAAAACGTTAAAATATTATTACAAATACATTATGCCAAAGACAGATTTACATCCTAAATGGTTTTCAAACACACCTATTTTATGTGACGGAAAACCATTAGGTTTGATTGGTTCAACAAAACCTGAACTTCAAGTCGATATGTGGTTAGCAAACCACCCGTTTTATACAAAATCCCAAGTCATGATTGACAGTGAAGGACGAGTTGAACGATTTATGAAAAAATACGGTTTAAACTCAACAGATCAATAATTTATAAATACTTTAAAACTTTTATGCCAACTATACAGCAGTTAGTTCGTTCAAGACGCATCAAGATTAAAAAGAAGACAAAATCACCAGCTCTTGTTAACTGTCCACAAAGACGTGGAGTTTGTACACGAGTTTATACAACAACTCCTAAAAAACCAAACTCTGCGATTCGAAAAGTTGCACGGGTTCGGTTAACTTCGGGTTTCGAAGTAACCGCTTATATTCCTGGAATTGGACATAATTTACAAGAACACTCCGTTGTTTTAATTCGTGGTGGTCGAGTAAAAGATTTACCTGGTGTACGATATCATATCGTTCGAGGGGCATTAGATACAGGAGGTGTAAAAGATAGAAGACAAGGACGTTCAAAATATGGAGTTAAGAAACCGAAAGTTTAACACTTATTAATTTATTAAGATAAAATAAAAACATTCAACAATTATATTTTATGTCACGTAGAAATATTTCGAAGAAACGTTTCCCAAAAACGGACGCTATTTACAATAGTTATCTAGTTAGTTTGCTTATTACAAGAATTTTAAAATCAGGAAAAAAAACAATTGCAAAAAAGATTGTGTACGAAGCATTTGAAATTATTAAACAGAAAACAAATCAAGATCCATTAAAAATATTTGAAGCTGCAATTAAAAATGCTAGTCCTGTCGTAGAAGTTAAAGCTCGACGAATCGGTGGGTCGACTTATCAAGTTCCTATCGAAGTTAATCGATTCCGAGCAACAAATTTATCTCTACGATGGCTAATTCAATACTCAAGACAAAGAGTGGGAAGAAGTATGTCAATTAAATTAGCTAATGAAATTATTGACACTTCAAATGAAATGGGTAATACTATTAAGAAAAAAGAAGAAACTCATAAAATGGCTGAAGCAAATAAAGCTTTTGCTCATTTTAGATACTAATTTTTTCTTAAACTTAAAAATAATCTCGCTACAAGCTAAAAACTTAATTATAATTTTTAAAATTTAAAGGAATTTAATAATGGCACGTGAAAAATTTGAGCGTACAAAACCACATGTTAACATTGGAACAATTGGACATGTTGATCATGGAAAAACAACACTAACAGCAGCTATTACTGCTACTTTATCATTAGAAGGTAATTCAGCAGTAAAAGATTATGCTGAAATTGATGGAGCACCTGAAGAACGTGCACGTGGAATTACAATTAATACTGCCCATGTAGAGTATGAAACTCAAAATCGTCACTATGCCCACGTGGATTGTCCAGGACACGCTGACTATGTAAAAAACATGATTACTGGTGCAGCACAAATGGATGGTGCTATTTTAGTTGTTTCAGCAGCCGATGGACCGATGCCGCAAACACGTGAACATATTTTATTATCAAAACAAGTTGGTGTACCAGATATTGTTGTATTTTTAAACAAACAAGATCAAGTTGATGATGATGAATTATTAGAATTAGTAGAATTAGAAGTTCGTGAGTTATTATCAACTTATGATTTTCCAGGTGACGATATTCCAATTTGTCCAGGTTCAGCATTACAAGCCATCGAAGCTATTACAGAAAACCCAAATTTAAAACGTGGTGATAATCCATGGGTTGATAAAATATTCGCGTTAATGGATGCCGTTGATGAATACATCCCAACACCAGAACGTGATACAGAAAAAACTTTTTTAATGGCCATTGAAGATGTATTTTCAATTACAGGTCGTGGAACCGTTGCAACAGGTCGTATTGAGAGAGGAATCGTAAAAGTTGGTGAAAGTGTTGAAATTGTTGGAATCGGTGAAACACAAACAACAACTATTACAGGAATTGAAATGTTCCAAAAAACTTTAGAAGAAGGTTATGCTGGTGATAATGTTGGAATTTTATTACGGGGTGTTACTCGTGACAATATTGAGCGCGGTATGGTACTAGCTCAGCCTGGCACAATTACGCCACATACAGTATTTGAATCAGAAGTATATGTTTTAACAAATGATGAAGGTGGTCGTGCAACACCATTCTTTACGGGTTATCGTCCACAATTCTATGTTCGAACAACTGATGTAACTGGTGCAATTACAGATTTTACAGCAGATGATGGGTCAGCTGTTGAAATGGTATTACCAGGTGATCGAATTAAAATGACAGCTGAGTTAATTTATCCAGTTGCAATTGAAGATGGAATGCGATTTGCAATTCGTGAAGGTGGTCGAACTATTGGTGCAGGTGTAGTTTCAAAAATTATTAAATAATTAGAAATTTTTATGAAAAACCAATCGAACGAAAAAATTCGCATAAAGCTCGAATCTTTTAATCATGAACTTTTAGTGTCTGCATGTAAAAAAATATCACAAGCTCTAAATTCAAGTATTTTCGATTCAGTTAAAATGGTAACTCTACCTACTTCAAAGAGAATTTATTGTGTTTTACGATCACCACATGTTGATAAAGATTCAAGAGAACACTTTGAGATTCGAGTTCATAAACGAATTTTAGAAGTATATTCTGATCCCGAAGAGTCAATTTTCGAATTATTATCGACAGTGGAAATAAATCCTGGTGTATTTTGTTCTATTTCGCTTACTTAATTTTAATTGAAATTTATAATATTATTTTATTAAATAGAATAATATTATAAATTCTAAACGAACGTTGCTATAAATTAATTTAGATATTTGTTCATACATTTTTGCAACAATACTTAACAACGTTTCAATGCTAACCAGCTTTAGTCAAATAAAATAATTAAAAAGAGTGAGGTAATCCCTCACTCTTCATTTAAAGCTTTTTGTAACTTTAAAAAACAGTTTTTTATAGAATAATAAAATTCTTCGTTTTGATAGTCTTCACTAAAATTATCACATTCAGACCTTAAAAAACTTATGAAATTACCAAATTTATATGATTTCGGATCTGGCTGAAAATTTTTCAATTTTTCTGAGTCTAATTCCTTTGAAAAATCATCGTATTCATATATTAGTTTCTGTCGAAATCCAAGAAAATTCTCGCTAAATTCTTCACCACTAATAATCCGATTGACAAATTTTTCCATAAGCATAAGTAATAAAATTCTGTTCTTCCAATATATGTGCGACGCAACAGCTGACTGGTATTCCAATAACTCGAAATAATCATTTTTACTTTCTTTATAAAAAGATTTATTTAAATCTTTAAAATACTGGGAACGTTTTAATAGTTCTGTATAGCGTTTTTGATTATAAGTCATTTTAAATTTACAATGTTATATAGAAGTAATAAAGCTTTATTAGACTGTTGTCAAGCTGTTATTCATTTTTTGGTGTCATTTTTAGTACGTCATTTTCAAAACTATGTCTTGGGATGAATGGTAAAAACAAATCTCCATCAGTTTGATTAATAGGACTTATTGCTGTACTGTTATTATTAAAGGTATTTACTACTGTTTGGAGAGGTAAATTTTTTCCTTTCCCACTGATATTATTGATGTCACCGCCACAATTGTTCGTGCTCATGAGCTCAAGCTCTTCATCCACCGAGAGTTGGAAAGTAGTAACGAATATACCGTTAACTTGTCTAAAAACAGCTACTACTCGAGTGTCAAGATCATAAATATGAATAGCGCGAAAACCACGCGGGGTATCTTTCTGGTACGTGCCGTCTAAAAACCATTTTATATTTTTGCGATAAGGCATATTTACCACAGATTTCATCATCTGCAAAGTATTTTCGTCAGTTCGTTGACTTTTTGTTGTCCCGTCTGGTTTTAAACTATTTGGAACGCCATGAACAGCACCATGTTTATAAACTTTTTCAGACGCTTGATTGAAACCGACGAGTAACTCGGGTTTTCCTTCGTATTTAATGGCCATATCAAATTCCGAATTTAAAAGTGCTTTTTTCTGGCCTCGTGTTAATGAAGAATATGCCTCTTGTGGCATATCAGTTGGCTTTTTCAATCTTACTAAAGTTGAAGAAGAACTAGGCTGCGTTTTTCTAGGAAAAAAAATATCTCTAATTGATGAAGGAGGATACTTTAAGTTACTTCCAACTGGCTGAAAAGGATTAGGTCTATTCAAACCAGCGGTTGGATATACAAAACTGTCAATTCCACTAGATATTATTCGCGACATAAAGATGAGAGTTATCAAAATTGCGGCTGTCTTTAAAAAACCACCGCCCCTTAATTTGTTCAGGTTTCGAATATTTATAGATCCACATGGTTTTAAAAGTTTTTCATCAAAAAAATAAACGCACAGTGGTAATTTTTGCGGTTCAATCCATGTTACCTTATTAGGTTTCAAACCAACGTCTTGAGAATATTTTATTGTAGCTATATCATTATATTTTTGTTGTATATATACAGTTATTGGTCTCGGTGAGAGACCCATAGCTTGAGCTGATGGAACGTTAAAAAAATATATAGCACCGCTAATAAAAACTCCAATGGTTGTCTGTCCAACTCTCTTTTTAGCTTTTAAAATTATCGATCTCGGAACTTTGCAAATTTTTTTTCTATTTTCATAGACCTGCTTGTCGATAAGCGACTTTTCATGGTCTGTCAACTTACGGTCATGGGATATATAAAGCAAAGATGTCATAATTTTTTTTTTAAATTAGTTTATTTATAAAACATTTAAGCAAATATAGCAATTAGTAAGGTAAGTCAAATAACTATCCTTTCAAAATTAATAATATTTTAAAAGAATAGCTATAATTACTAATACTTAAAGTTAATAACGGCCACCTTCTGGATTAGCTTGAACACTGTATGATTTAATTGTGTACGTAATGAAACGACCTTTACTTTCAGTACGCTCTAAATAAAATCCTGGTTCACTTGCAGGACGGTTTACAATAAATGACATAACACAACTTTCTGTACCGTAACTTGCATCAAATGCATTGATACGGATATAGCCAGCTGCACATGCTTTACGAGCTTCTTGTAATTCAAACATTACAGATGCTGCATCTTTAATATCAAATAAAGGTAAACCCCATAATTCCCAGTAACTATTACGAGGATGTGGATCATCTGTCCACTCAACGTTCATTGCTAAACCTCGGTTAATTGCGTAAGAAATTTGTTTTTCAATTTGTTGATCAGTTAAATCTGGTAAGAACGAGAAACAACCTTGTGTAAGTCTCACTATTCAAATACTCCTTTAATTTTTTAAAAGTAATTTATTTATACGTTTGCAGTTGGTGTTACAGCGAAATCAGCTGTATCTGTAGATGTGTAGTTAAAACTAATATCTTTCCATAAATCTAATGCTGTTTGTAAAGGACCACATGTTTTTGCAGCATTACGTAAGATTTGTGGACCAACTTCATTGTTAAAGTAATCAGCACCTTCATTACGTGCTAATACCATAGCTTCTAAAGCAACACGGTTAGCTGTTGCACCTGCTTGGATACCATCTGGATGACCGATTGTACCACCACCAAATTGTAATACTACGTCATCACCTAAGTAATGAACTAATTGGTGCATTTGACCACAGTGAATACCACCTGAAGCAACAGGCATACAACGACGTAAACTAGCCCAAGTCATTTCGAAGAAAATACCATATGGTAAATTAACATCTAAATTCGTTAAACGTAAAACATCATAGAAACCTTTAATCATTAAAGGATCACCTTCTAATTTACCTACAACTGTTCCAGCGTGGATATGATCTACACCAGACATACGCATCCATTTACAAATTACACGGAAATTAATACCATGATTTTTTTGACGCGCATATGTAGAGTTACCTGCACGGTGTAAATGTAAAAGCATATCGTTTTCACGAGCCCAAATTGCAACACTCTGAATTGCTGTATAACCCATAACTAAATCGATCATAACAACAATAGAACCTACTTCTTTAGCATACTCACAACGTTTAATTACTTCTTCCATTGTAGCAGCTGTAACATTTAAGTAAGAACCTTTTACTTCTCCTGTTGCAGCAGATGCACGGTTAATACCTTCCATACAGTTTAAGAAACGTTCTCTCCAACGCATGAATGGTTGTGAGTTAATGTTCTCATCATCTTTTAAGAAGTCTAAACCACCTTTTAAACCTTCATATACAACACGACCATAGTTTTTACCTGATAAACCTAATTTTGGTTTTACAGTCGCACCTAATAAAGGAGTACCATATTTGTTTAAACGCTCACGTTCTACAATAATACCTGTTGCAGGACCTTGGAATGTTTTTAAATATGAATGAGGAATACGCATATCTTCTAATCGTAAAGCTGATACAGCTTTAAAACCGAAAACGTTACCGATGATAGATGCTGTTAAATTCGATAAAGAACCTTCTTCGAATAAATCACATTCATATGCGATGAAAGCGAAGTATACATCTGGTGAATTTGGAACTGGATCCACACGGTAAGCTTTCGCACGGTAACGATCACAAGCTGTTAATAAATCAGTCCATACAACTGTCCAAGTTGCTGTAGAAGATTCACCAGCTACTGCAGCTGCAGCTTCTACAGGATCTACACCTGGTTGTGGTGTGATACGGAATAAAGCAAGAACATCAGTAGTTTTTACTGCGTACGATGCATCCCAGTAACCCATTTTAGCATATGGAATTACACCAGATTCGTAACGGTCACTTTTAATTCGAGTCCGTTCTGATACAGATTGAGACATTGATTTCTCCTTAAAATAAAAGGCAATAATTAATAGATAATTAACTAAGTCTAGTTAACAATTAGTTCTGTCAGTTATAGGTTAATAGAGAAATGAATGTAGTCTATTAACTAGTAACTTTAATATAGAATTATAGTCTCGATTTATTTATAAACCTTCATTATTATTTATTAATAAAACAATAGCTATTAAGAATGTATTTATTTAAAAGTAGTGAAGAATTACTAGATATAGAAAAAATTCTTTTACAATAACACTTATAATATATAATAATCAATCTATATACTAAATTATTTATAAATATATCTTATATCTTAACTACTATGGTTAATCAATCAAACAAAGTTTTAAATACTAACATTACAAAATTAGTAAATAAAACTTATCAATACGGATTTTCAACAAACATTGAAAAAGATATCATTAAAAAAGGATTAACTGAACAAACTGTTAGGTTAATTTCTAAAAAAAAGCAAGAACCAGATTTTCTATTAGAGTTTCGATTAAAAGCTTACAGAAAATGGAAAGGTATGTCAGAGCCAGAATGGGCTTATTTAAAATCTCCACAAATAAATTATCAAGAGATAATTTATTACTCAGCCCCTAAATCTAAACAAAAATTAAAGGATTTAGATGAAGTAGATCCTGAATTGCTTCGAACATTTGAGAAATTGGGAATTTCATTAACTGAACAAAAGCGACTAGCTAATGTTGCTGTTGATGCAGTATTTGACAGTGTTTCTATTGGAACGACGTTTCAAGATGAATTAAGTCAGTATGGAATTATTTTTTCTTCTATTTCTGAAGCTGTTAATCATTCATCAGAATTAATTCAAAAATATTTAGGTTCTGTTGTACCAATTGGTGATAATTACTTTTCAGCTTTAAATTCAGCAGTGTTTACGGATGGTTCATTTTGCTATATTCCACCGGACACAATCTGTCCATTAGACATTTCAACGTACTTTCGAATAAATGATGAAAATTCTGGTCAATTTGAGCGAACATTATTAATTGCAGAAAAAAATAGTCAGGTTAATTATTTAGAAGGTTGTACAGCCCCTCAATATGACACGAATCAACTTCATGCCGCTATTGTTGAATTAATTGCTTTCGAAAATGCGACGATAAAGTATTCAACCGTGCAAAATTGGTATTCGGGAAATGAGTATGGAAAAGGTGGGATCTATAATTTTGTCACAAAACGTGGATTATGCGCTGGAAAACATGCTAAAATTTCTTGGACACAAGTTGAAACGGGCTCAGCAATTACATGGAAGTATCCAAGTTGTATATTAATGGGTGATGATTCACAAGGTGAGTTTTACTCAGTTGCATTAACAAATAATTATCAACAAGCTGATACTGGAACAAAAATGATTCATATTGGAAAAAATTCACGAAGTCGAATTATATCAAAAGGAATTTCTGCAGGTAAATCAAAGAACAGTTATCGTGGTTTAGTAAATACAATGAGTAAAGCTTATGGAGCACGTAATTATTCTCAATGTGATTCATTATTAATTGGTCATCAATCAAATGCAAATACTTTTCCAGTTATTTCTGTTCAGAATTCAACTAGTAAAATTGAACATGAAGCTTCAACATCAAAAATTGGTGAGGAACAGATTTTTTACTTTTTACAACGAGGTATTGAATTAGAAAAGGCAGTTGAATTAATGATAAATGGTTTCTGTCGTGAAATTTTTACCGAATTACCACTTGAGTTTGCCGCAGAAGCAGATAATTTATTAACCTTAAAATTAGAAGGGAGTGTTGGCTAATGAATTTAGATTTACCTATTTTGGAAGTCAAAGATTTGAATGTTTCTATTAATGAGAATAAAATTTTAAAAAATTTTAATCTCAAAATAAATCAAGGTGAAATTCATGCAATTATGGGACCAAATGGATCTGGAAAAAGCACTTTTTCAAAAGTTTTAGCTGGACATCCATCTTATTCGGTTTCAGATGGTGATATTCTATTTAAAGGGATAAGTATTTTAGATCTCGAACCTGAACAAAGAGCACATCTGGGAATATTTCTTGCTTTTCAATATCCTATTGAGATTCCTGGTGTTAGTAATGAGGATTTTCTTCGTTTAGCTTACAATGCTAAGCAAAAATTTTCTAATAAACCAGAAGTGGATCCAATTGAATTTTTCCAAATTATTAACGAAAAACTGAAACTTGTTAACATGTCTCCTGTTTTTCTAAGTCGAAACGTTAATGAGGGATTTTCAGGTGGTGAAAAAAAACGAAATGAAATTCTACAAATGATCTTATTAGATTCTGAACTCGCAATTTTAGATGAAACTGATTCAGGATTAGATATTGACGCTTTAAAAACAATTTCGTCAGGAATTAATAAGTTTATGAATCAATCCAAAGCAATATTGTTAATTACACATTATCAACGCTTACTAGATTATATTAATCCGACTTATGTCCATGTAATGCAAAATGGACAAATTATTAAAACTGGTCCAGCAACTTTAGCTACTGAATTAGAAGCTAAAGGTTACGAGTGGTTATCATAAAAAGCCTTTTTATAAAACTATCCCTAAAATATTATAAATTTCTTTATAATCAAAGGCGTTCCTATATATTTTTTAATATTGGGTAATTTACTAAATTAGTTAAATTTTTTATACCCAGAAATGTTTTATTCAAATATGTTTACACTATTAGCGGAAGCAGAAGTTGGGAAACATTTTTACTGGAATCTTGCAGGGTTTTTAGTTCATGGTCAAGTTCTTGCAGTTATCTGGTTTGTCTTACTATTATTATTAGTATTTGCATTCCTAGGTACTTCAAATGCTGATCGAATTCCACATGGTTGGCAAAACTTTATGGAAACAGCAGTTGAGTTTGTAACTGACATTGCTAAAGATCAATTAGGTGAAAGTTTTTATAAAGAATGGATTCCATTTATTGGTACTTTATTCTTCTTTATTTTTGGTTGTAACTGGGCAGGAGCAATTGTTCCATGGAAATTAATTGAATTGCCAGAAGGAGAATTTGCAGCTCCAACCAATGATATTAATACTACAGTTGCATTAGCATTATTAACTTCATTTGCCTATTTCTATGCAGGGTTAAGTAAAAAAGGATTTGGATACTTTAAACGGTATGTTCAACCAATTCCACTTCTTTTACCAATTAATATTCTAGAAGATTTTACAAAGCCGTTATCATTAAGTTTTCGATTATTCGGAAATGTCTTAGCTGATGAATTAACAATTAGTGTATTAACTTCATTAGTTCCATTGGTAATTCCGTTACCAATCATGTTATTAGGGATTTTTGCTGGTTCAGTCCAAGCTTTAATTTTTTCAACATTAGCTGCTGCATATATTGCTGAAGCTCTTGAATAAATTATGACTGACCAAGATTAGATTTTTTAAAAGATATATATATATAATTAAATTTTTATTATGGATTCTATCATTTCTGCTGCTTCTGTTATTGCTGCTGGTTTAGCGATTGGTTTAGCTGCTATTGGACCTGGTATTGGACAAGGTAATGCTGCAGGTCAAGCTGTTGAAGGTATTGCTCGCCAACCTGAAGCAGAAAACAAAATTCGTGGTACACTACTATTAAGTTTAGCGTTTATGGAAGCGTTAACGATTTACGGTTTAGTTGTAGCTTTAGCATTATTATTCGCTAATCCATTCAACGGTTAATTAAGAAAGTAAAAAATTTTCAAACAACAATAAAAACCTTTCAATAGAGGTTTTTATTAACAAAACTTTAATTCTATAATATATAGATTTTATATGATTAATTTTTCAATTTTAATCTCGAGTTCCGAAGTTACTGGACCCGGCGGACTATTTGATTTAAATGCAACATTACCATTAGTAGCAATTCAATTTGTACTACTTATGTTTATTTTAAATGTAACCTTATATAGTCCATTGTTAACTATCATTGAAGAGCGAAAAGATTATATTCTGACAAATCTTAGTGAAGCTTCAGATATATTACGAAAAGCTAATGATTTAACAACGAAATATGAACAAGAGTTAGAAGATGTCCGTAAACAAGCTCAATTAGAAATTACAAAATCACAAAAAATTCATAAAGAAATCTTGGAAGTAGAAGTAAATATCTCTCAAAAATATATTGATGGTTTATTAGATAATATTACTAAAGATCTTCTTAATAAAAAAGAAATTGCGCTAAATAACTTAGATGAAATTGTTCAATCATTAGCAACTAATATTGAAACAAGATTAGCAATTTAATTTTTTGTTGACTGTAATTTTCCTTTCTATAAGTGAACAGTTTAGATAAAAAATCGAAAACATGGAAAATTTTGATCAAATTTTTACATTACTTGCCAATGAAGGCATTAGTTTAAATACCGATATTCTAGAAACAGGTTTAATTAACATTTTAGCCTTACTTGCAATTTTAATTTATACTGGTCGTGATTTTTTAGGATCTCTTTTAGAAGAACGACGCGCAACAATTGTCAAGGAGGTTCAAGATGCTGAAGATCGGTTAAACGAAGCTCAGAAGCGTTTAGTCGAAGCTGAAAAACAATTAAACCAAGCAAATATTGTTATTAGTGAAATTAAAAATGAAACAGTAACAACTAAAAAATCATTACTTGAGTCTGAGGCATTTCAAGCTAAAAAAGATTTAGCAGTTCGCTTTGACCGTGCATTAGCAACTTTTCGCTCAAAAGAACGACAAATTTTTGTTGAAATTAAACAACAAATTATTTCATTAGTTCTTCAACGAACAGTAAGTAGTGTTCAACAAACTTTTAAGTCGAAAGAACGCTCAAGTGCATTAATTAATGAAACTATTGATAAATTAAAAGGAGATTTATTATGAGTGGAAATCCCTTAACATCGAAAATTGCAGCTCCTTATGCGCGTGCACTATTTGACTTTTCCGTGGAAAAGAATATTATGCATCAAATTACAGCCGATTTTCAAAATTTAGATATTTTTTTAAATGAAGCTCCTGAATTATTAGAGTATCTAAATAATCCCATTGTAAAACAAGAGGTGAAGGGTGGTATTTTAACAAAAACGTTAAAATCCCAACTTAATAACGAAACTTTTAAATTTTTAATGGTTCTAGTAGAACGTGATCGAATTAATTTATTAACTACCATAATAAGTAGTTACTTAGAATTAATCTATCAAACTGCTTCAATTAAAATGATTGAAGTTTCGACCGCATCAGCTTTTACAAATTTACAGAAAGATACGTTAATTCAAAAATTAAAAGAATTGACAAACGCTCGGGAAATTCGATTAGTAATTAATGTCGATCCTAGTTTAATTGGTGGATTTTTAATTAAAACAGAATCAAAAGTTATTGATTTTACAGTAAAAAATCAATTACAAAAGCTAGCGAAGCATTTGGATACTGTTTTAGAAATTTAACGCAAATAAACTTTATTAACTTTTTATATCTTAAGAAAATAATACAATGATAAATATTCGTCCAGACGAAATTAGTAGTATTATCCGTGAACAAATTGAACAATATGATCAAGATGTTAAAGTAGATAATATTGGTACTGTCCTACAAGTTGGTGATGGTATTGCACGTGTTTATGGTCTTGATCAAGTAATGTGTGGGGAACTTCTAGAATTTGAAGATAAAACAATTGGAATTGCTTTAAATTTAGAAAATGATAATGTAGGTGTTGTACTAATGGGTACTGGTCGTCAAATTTTAGAAGGCAGTACTGTAAAATCAACTGGTCAAATTGCACAAATCCCAGTTGGAGAAAGCTTTTTAGGACGTGTTGTAAACGCATTAGGAGCTCCAATTGATGGAAAAGGTGAGATTTCATCATCTGAAACTCAATTACTTGAAGCAATGGCACCTGGTATTATTAGTCGTAAATCAGTTTGTGAACCATTACAAACTGGTATTACATCAATTGATGCAATGATCCCAATTGGCCGTGGTCAACGAGAGTTAATCATTGGTGACCGTCAGACTGGTAAAACCGCAATTGCTGTTGATACAATTATTAATCAAAAAACTGAAGATGTTGTTTGTGTTTATGTAGGTGTTGGTCAAAAAGCTTCAACTATTGCTCAAGTAGTAAATGTTCTTGAAGAAAAAGGTGCTATGGCATACACGATTATTGTAGCAGCAAGTGCTAATGATCCAGCAACGTTACAATATATTGCTCCATACGCCGGTGCTGCACTAGCTGAATACTTTATGTATAAAGGTAAAGCAACATTAGTTATTTATGATGATTTAACAAAACAAGCAATGGCATACCGTCAAATGTCATTATTATTACGTCGTCCTCCAGGTCGCGAAGCATATCCAGGTGATGTATTCTATTTACATTCACGTTTATTAGAACGTGCAGCAAAATTAAGTGATGCATTAGGTGGTGGTAGTATGACTGCACTTCCAGTAATTGAAACACAAGCTAGTGATGTTTCAGCATATATTCCTACAAATGTAATTTCAATTACTGATGGTCAGATTTTCTTATCAAATGATTTATTTAATTCAGGAATTCGACCAGCCATTAATGTTGGGATTTCAGTATCACGTGTAGGTTCAGCTGCGCAAACTAAAGCAATGAAAAAAGTTGCTGGTAAATTAAAGTTAGAATTAGCTCAATTTGCAGAATTAGAAGCTTTTTCACAGTTTGCCTCAGATTTAGACGACGCAACACAAAAACAATTAGCACGTGGAGTAAGATTACGTGAATTATTAAAACAACCACAAAATTCACCATTATCAGTTCCTGAGCAAGTTGCTTTGATTTATACTGGAATTAATGGATATTTAGATGAACTTGAGGTTTCAGATGTGAAAGCTTATTGTGCAAGTTTAATTTCATATCTGTCAACATCACAAAAACCATATCTTAATATTGTGCAATCGACAAATCAATTCACAGAAGAAGCAGAAGCATCACTGAAAGAAGCAATTGCAGAATCAAAAGAACTATTTTTAAAATAGTTAACGACTTTAAATTTAATTATTAATTAAATTTTACAATTCTTTTTTTATTAATCGTTAAAGAATAACTATATAGACTATTCTTTAACGATTAATAAAACTTATAAGTTGACATTTCTTAAACTATCTTGTTAATACTAAAAAAGTTTTATAGTAAGTAGAAATTTAACAAAAATTTTTGTAAATTGTAAAACGTTCTTGTATTCTTGTTAAAAGATAACAAAATATCTTAAAAATAATAATTTGTGTATTCTAACATCCCAAATATTTTTATAAAAGATTGAATTTGTTTGATCTGTCTCCATAGAGAATAAAACAGTTTTTGAAGTTTATAAAGCTACTCTTTTTTTCAAATATCTATGCTAACACTTATTGTTATTTGATTTTAAAAAAATTATCCACCTCCAACAATCGTGACAATTTCAATTTTATCCAAATCCCGTATAAAAGTATTTTTCCATTGTGTTTTATCAAAAATTATTTGATTGTATTCTAATACTAAGAGACTTTCGTTATAGTTAAAATATAGTACTAAATCATATAGACTAATTTTAGTATCAATAGTATATTCTTCATTATTAAGAAAAAAATTTTTAACTTGTGTCATAAATTTTTTATTTTTGTTTACTAGACATATAATGATAAAAGTTGATACAATATTAGTCAAGGAAATGTGGCTTCTGTAGCCAAGTGGTTAAGGCAGCGGGTTGTGATTCCGCCATTCGCCGGTTCAAGTCCGGTCAGAGGCCCGTATAAATTCTGAAATACTTAAGTTTTTATAAAAGATTATTTACAATTTTAATAAGTTAATGTCACGTTACCGCGGTCCAAAATTAAAACTTCTGAGACGATTTGGAAAAGACAGATACAATGAATATAAAGTTGAATTACCGGGTTTAACAACAAAACCTACAATTAAAAAACTACGTCCAGGTAAGTCAACAACTTCGGAGACTAAGAATCAAAAATTAACTGAGTATGGTATTCGTTTAAATGAGAAACAGAAATTAAAATTTAATTATGGATTAACAGAAAAGCAATTATTTAGATATATCAAAGAAGCACGAAGAAGAAAAGGGGTTACTGGCTTAATCTTGCTTCAGTTATTAGAAATGAGGTTGGATACATTGTGTTTTACATTAGGATTTGCAAACAGTATCGCCCAAGCTCGTCAATTAGTAAATCATGGTCATATTACAGTTAATAAAAAAGTAATTGATATTCCAAGTTTTCAATGTAGGTTAAATGATATAATTAGTGTGAAAGAGAAAAATACCTCTAAAAATTTAGTGACTAATAACATTGAAGCAAATCAACGAGAGGAGCTACCTACAAATTTAAAATTTGATGCTTCTAAATTAGAGGCAACAATTTTGGATTATTGTGACCGCGATGATGTTCAATTACAATTGAATGAGTTGCTCGTAATTGAATATTATTCAAGACGTTAATTAAACGAAATTATTACATTACAAATTAATAAGTTACTATTATGTTAAAATTAAGATTAAAAAGAATCGGACGAAAACGTGCTCCTTCATATCGATTAGTTGTTATGGAAAATAGTTGTCGAAGAGATGGACGGCCATTAGTAGAATTAGGATATTATAATCCTATATCAAAAAAATCTTATTTCGATATTAATAACATTGAAAAATGGTTAAAGTGTGGTGCGAAGCCAACTAAAACTGTTTTTAATTTATTAAAAAAAGCTGATATTATTAAATAAATAATTATTGTTTTAATAGTTTTTACAATTATTAAAACAATAATAGCTACTTTTTAAGTGTTAAAACATCTTATAACAATAAATAGGTAGAGTTACTAAATTTTTTAAAATCTAGTATGATTTTTTATGAAAGCCAGCCGTAACTATGCAAACCTTTTCCTAAAAAATTAACTCCTAAATAACAAATCCAGATTACAAAGAAACCTAATCCACCTAAAATAGCAGTTTTCTTTCCTTCCCATCCTTTAGTAATACGAGCATGAAGATAAGTCGCGAAAACTAACCAGGTTATTAACGCCCATGTTTCTTTTGGATCCCAACTCCAATATGATCCCCAAGCTTCGTTAGCCCAAACCCCGCCTGAAATAATGCCGATTGTTAAGAATGGGAAACCTAATCCAATAATTCGATAGCTCCAATTATCTATACTTTGTAACAATTTCAATTTTCCAAAGTTAGTCGATTCCGGTGACGAAGATATCACTTGAGCTTCATAATAGTCAACCATTACATTATAGAAGAATGATGAAGAATTTTCATTTACTTTTAAATCAACATCTTTATAACCTGAAATAACTAAAAATAAAATACATAATAAAGATCCCATAATTAACGTACCGTAACTTAACAACATCATGCTTACATGCATCATTAGCCAGTTTGATTGTAAAGCTGGAACTAAGGGACTTGATTTCTGCATTTCCGGCGAAAGGGTAAGGTTAGCAAATCCATTAATTAACAATGTAATTGGAACTACAATAGCCCCAATTAAACGACTGTTAGTTTTTGTCTCAATATATAAATAAATTGTTAGTAAAATCCAAGTTAAAAAAAGTAAGGATTCATATAAATTACTTAATGGAAAATAACCTGCGACTATCCAACGAGAGCATAGAATAAAAAATAAAAATACTGTTGCAAGGCTAGTACTTAAACGGCCTAAGAAAGATAAATAAGATTTTTCGCTAAAAAATAATAAATTAACCCAATAAATTACCATTGCAAAAAGTAAAATAGCAAAAACCGTATTTGATAGAACATTTTGAATTTCATTCCAATCCACAGAATCTCTCCAATAAAATTTTTTTGTGTAAATAATATTACGTTTTATTATTATATCAAAAATGCTTAAATTATATTGAAGTTATAAATAAATCTCAGTACTAATTTTTATTATTTAAGCAATTTTGATAATCATTTGAATTTAAGTTCAACTTTAATTTACATTGACATTCATTTTATTTTATCGGTATTATAGTTTTACTTTTAATAGAATTCTTAATATATGCCAGTGCAACGAAATTATGAAATAATGATTCTTTTAACGGAAGAATTTAATGATAGTGAACTAAAAAAGTGGGCACTTAATTTTGCAAAAAATTTAAAAAAGTTTAATGTATCCGATATTTTAGTAATTTCACGTGGTAAACGTGATTTAGCTTATTCAGTTTTTAATAAAACTAGAGGAAATTATATTCAATTAAATTGTTCAAGTACGCCAAAGTATATCAGTAACTTCGAGAATACTTTAAAACTTGATTCGAACGTTTTGAGATTCTTAGTTTTTAATAAAGATAATTAGTGAGTTATCTTTATTAAAAACTAAGAATGAGATGAGAAGTCTAAAAAATTTGTTTATTTATTAAATTTGTGTTAAAATACTAATATAGACAAATTAGCCTCAGTAGCTCAGTGGTAGAGCAATCGGCTGTTAACCGATTGGCCGTAGGTTCAAATCCTGCCTGGGGCGTGTTTAAGATTCAATTATTAAATATTAGAAATTATATAAAACATGCAAAATCACTCTGATAAACTAAAGATTGGAAATAAGGCGTTTACATCTCGTTTAATGTTGGGGACCGGAAAATACAAAACAACAAAGGATGGAGTTGATAGTATTGTAAGTAGTCAATGTGAAATTGTTACGGTTGCAATACGACGTTTACCAACAAATTTAAAGAATGACACAGCGAATTTTTTGAATAATTTAGACTGGAATAAATTATGGTTATTGCCTAATACAGCTGGTTCACAAACAGCAGAAGAAGCCATCCGAATGGCATTTTTAGGCCATGAATTAGCCTGTCAGCTTGGCCAAGAAGATAATTTTTTTGTTAAACTAGAAGTTATTTCGGATCCTAAATATTTATTACCTGACCCAATTGGAACTATAAAAGCAGCAGAATTTTTAGTAAAAAAAGGTTTTACAGTCTTACCATATATAAATGCTGATCCAATGTTAGCTCTACATCTAGAAGACGTTGGTTGTGCTACTGTTATGCCCCTAGGAGCACCAATCGGTTCTGGACAAGGCTTAAATAATTTAGCAAATATTCAAATTATTGTTGAAAATGCCCAAGTTCCTGTTATTGTTGATGCTGGGATTGGAACAGCAAGTGAAGCAACAATGGCAATGGAATTAGGAGTTGATGGAATTTTATTAAACACAGCTGTTGCTCAATCTAAGAGTCCAGCACAAATGGCTTCTGCTATGAATTTAGGTGTTAAAGCTGGACGATTAGCTTATTTAGCTGGTCGAATGGAAAAAAAATATTATGCCAATGCTAGCTCACCATTAAATAATCTTAGCACATTATCTTAACTTTTTATGTATAATAAATATTACAGTGAGTGAATAGAATCTATTGCAAATTTTAAACTAATAACTAGTTACAATTCTTATGTTTGAAAAATTTACCGAAGGGGCAATTAAAGTTATTATGTTGTCTCAAGAAGAGGCACGACGAATGGGTCATAATTTTGTTGGTACAGAACAACTTTTACTAGGAGTAATTGGCCAACGTCACGGTATCGGAGCTCGTGCACTAAAAAAAATAAAAATTACTCTTAAAAAAGCCAGAAAAGAAATTGAGACATATATAGGACGTGGAACTGGATTCGTAGCATCAGAAATTCCTTTTACCCCTCGTGCAAAACGCGTTTTAGAAATGGCAGTTCATGAAGGAAAAGACTTAGGTCAAAATTTTGTTGGAACAGAACATATTTTATTAGCTCTTATAGGTGAACGTGATGGTGTAGCGATGAGAACGTTAGATAAATTACGTGTAAATATACCACAATTAAGAAATCTAATTTTAGCTTATATTGAAGAGACACAAGAAGAAATATTACGTCCATTAACACAAGCTGAAAAGTTTTTATTAGAACGTGAAAGAAAAGGAAGTCCGACTCCGACATTAGATGAATATGCAGAAAACATTACTAAAGAAGCATCTGATGGAAATTTAGATCCAGTTATTGGACGTGATAAAGAAATTGATGATGTTATTGCTGTTCTAGCACGTCGTTCAAAGAATAATCCAGTTTTAATTGGAGAACCTGGTGTTGGTAAAACGGCTGTTGCGGAAGGATTAGCACAATTAATTTTAACCGAAAAAGTTCCACATTTTTTAGATGGAAGTTTAATAATGGCGTTAGACTTAGGTTCAATTTTAGCAGGAACAAAATATCGCGGAGAATTTGAAGAACGCTTAAAAAGAATTGTAGAAGAAGCTCAAAATGATTCTTCGGTTATTATTGTAATTGACGAAATTCACACATTAGTTGGTGCTGGAGCAGCTGAAGGTGCTGTTGATGCAGCAAATATATTAAAACCAGCTCTTGCACGAGGAAAATTCCGTTGTATTGGAGCAACAACAAATGATGAATATCGAAAATATATTGAACGTGATCCAGCCTTAGAACGACGTTTTCAACCGGTTCGGGTTGAAGAACCTACTGTTGGGACTACAATTGAAATTTTACGTGGATTACGATCGAAGCTTGAACAACATCATGCCTTGAGTTATCAAGATAAAGCTTTAGAACAAGCGGCGATTCTTTCGGATAAATATGTGGCTGATCGTTTTTTACCGGATAAAGCAATCGATGTATTAGATGAAGCAGGAGCACGAGTAAGATTAGAAAATCGACGCTTACCTTCTGGTTTACAACAACTAATGCAAGAATTACAAGATACCATTAAAGATAAAGATGAATGTGTCAAGGACCACGATTTTGAAGCTGCAAAACAATTAGTCGACCATGAAATGGAAGTTCGAACTCATATTCGGATTATGAAGCAATCTGCATTAACTAAGAAAAAACGTGGTTTTGTGCGCGATGATGTGGATATGGTTAATGAAAATGACGTTTCAGCTGTAATTTCTAATTGGACTGGTATTCCTGTTAATAAGCTTACAGGTTCTGAGTCAGAACGCTTAATGAAAATGGAAGATATAATTCATGAACGAATTATTGGTCAAGAACATGCTGTTACAGCAGTCGCGAAAGCAATTCGTCGAGCACGAGTAGGGTTAAGAAACCCTGATCGACCAATTGCAAGCTTTATTTTTGCTGGTCCGACTGGTGTAGGTAAAACCGAGTTAACTAAAGCATTATCGGATTATATGTTTAGTGCTGATGAAAGCATGATTCGATTAGATATGTCAGAGTTTATGGAGAAACATACTGTAGCAAAACTAATTGGTTCACCGCCGGGTTATGTTGGTTATAATGAAGGTGGTCAATTAACTGAAGATGTTCGCTCAAAACCATATTCAGTAGTATTGTTTGATGAAGTAGAGAAAGCTCACCCTGATGTTTTTAATTTACTGTTACAAATCTTAGATGATGGTCGCTTGTCAGATGCCAAAGGTCGTGTAGTTGATTTTACGAACACTGTTATTGTTATGACAACAAATTTAGGATCAAAAATTATCGAGAGAGAGAGTGGAATTAAACCTAAAGGTGATCAAGATAATAAGTTTAAGCTTTTACCTGATGCTGTTTTAGGTTGGGAACCTGCTCCGGAAGCACCTATAGATAAAGAAGTTGTTGATAAAACAACAAGACTAGTAAATGAAGAACTTAAAAACTTTTTCCGTCCAGAATTTTTAAATCGTATTGATGAAATTATTGTTTTCCATCATTTAACACGTTTTAATATTTGGCAAATTTGTGCATTAATGATTAAACAACTTCAAGATAGATTAAAAGAGAAAGAAATTAATCTAATAGTTGATTCAGGCGTTCAAGCATTTTTAACTAAGGAAGGCTACGATCCACTTTATGGAGCGCGTCCTTTACGTCGTGCAATAATGAAATATCTCGAGGATAGCTTAGCAGAGCAATGTTTATCAAAAACTCTGTATCCAAATACTAATATTTTTGTTCGTTTAAAAAAAGCTGAAGATTCGTTTTATTATCTTAATGAATTAGATGTTGAAGTTAATTTTGATGTAGTAGATCCTATGCTTTTCGAAAGAAAAGATGTTGATGATCTAGATGGCATCAAATTAGGTGAAACTTTAGATAATGAAATGACTAATTCAACATTAGACGATAATGATGAAGATATTTCACCTGTTAAAAAGCGATCACAACGTCGACTTGCGCGTTTATTTAAGAAAACGAAAGAATAGGACTTAATTTAAGTCTAAACAAAAAAATATACTAGTCTTTCTTTAAATAATGAATAACTTATAGGTTATTCATTATTTTTTAAATAAAAAATTTGTTTATTTTATACTGGCCCTTCATATAGAAACACATTTAAATAATTCTATATATAATACAGCTTAATTTATTATATATAGGAGGTTTGAGTTCACCAGTTTATAACATTTATGCTTACTAAAACAGTACGTTGTTAAAAGATTGGTGTTTATAGTGTGGTTCAGATATTTTTATAGTAAAGCCCGTATTTGGTCTAGAAAAACAAAACATTACCAGCTTCAATTAATATATCTTTTAATTAAACTTTTTTATTCCAAAATAAATCATGGTATACTTAGATTAAAGTTACGAATAACGTATACAGAGAATTAATTTAATGTATGCTAGAATAACGAAAATAATCGATCATGTATTTGGTTTTCGCTTTACACAAAATTGGAAACTAATCAAATCTCAAATGCTAAAGAACTCACCGAGTTAGTCAGAAATTGCTTTTCTAAATCTGTTAAAAAGTGGATCAACAAAGCTGTTTGTGCAATCACAGAAAACATTTTTTAAAATGCGTTGTATTATTCATTTCTATTTACCAAAGCAAATCAAACGTAGTTCTTTAACAATTGCAATAGTTATTTGTAAGAAAGCTTTAAAAAAGTTTTAATTAATTCTTGTTTAAATGAAGTTGGTTGTTAGATGTTTGTTTAACCAAAATGTCTTCACCTCAAATTTTATTTAAGATTTTTATAACTTAATAAATGATAAAAATGTTTATTCAACTTGTAATTGATAGGTTTTTTGAATCAAAAATTGTCTTAAACTTGCTATACAATGTAAAATTAATACAATTCTTATAATTAGTGACTACTAAAAACAATAGACACGAATTGGAAAGTATATTTATTCAGAGATATTTTAACATGTTAAATCAAAATGGTAAAAACTAATTTAAACAAAGGTTTCGTTAATCAAATTATTGGTCCTGTATTAGACATTGAATTTCCTGGCGATTCATTACCACCTATCTATAGTGCAATTAAAATTGAATTAGAAGATGGAACTTCGACAATTGTAGAAGTTCAACAACTATTAGGAGACAACAAAGTTCGTGCAGTTTCAATGCGTTCAACCGATGGTTTAAAACGTGGCGTTGAAGCTATTGATTTAGGAACTCCTATTAGTGTTCCTGTTGGTACTGCGACATTAGGACGTATTTTTAATGTAATCGGGGAACCCGTTGATGAACAAGGAGCTGTTTCATACGATGAGACGTTACCAATTCATAGAGATGCCCCAGCATTTACAGAACTAGAAACTAAGCCATCAATTTTCGAAACTGGCATTAAAGTAGTTGATCTATTAGCCCCATATCGTCGTGGTGGTAAAATTGGTTTATTCGGGGGTGCTGGTGTAGGAAAAACCGTATTAATTATGGAACTAATTAATAATATTGCTAAAGCACATGGTGGTGTATCAGTATTTGGTGGTGTAGGTGAACGTACACGTGAAGGAAATGACTTATATGAAGAAATGAAAGAATCTGGTGTAATTAATGAAAAGAATTTCTCAGAATCGAAAGTAGCACTAGTATATGGTCAAATGAATGAACCTCCTGGGGCACGTATGCGTGTTGGTTTAACTGCTTTAACAATGGCTGAATACTTCCGTGATGTAAATAAACAAGATGTTTTATTATTCATTGATAATATTTTCCGTTTTACACAAGCTGGTTCAGAGGTATCTGCACTATTAGGTCGAATGCCGTCTGCAGTAGGTTATCAACCAACTTTAGCAACTGAAATGGGTGCTTTACAAGAACGAATTACATCAACAACACAAGGTTCAATTACCTCTATTCAAGCGGTTTATGTACCTGCGGATGATTTAACAGATCCAGCTCCCGCAACAACTTTTGCACACTTAGATGCAACAACGGTATTATCTCGTAATTTAGCTGCTAAAGGTATCTATCCAGCTGTAGATCCATTAGATTCAACATCAACAATGTTACAGCCAGGTATCGTAAGTGCAACACATTATGAGACTGCTGAAACTGTAAAAGAGACATTACAACGTTATAAAGAATTACAAGATATTATTGCAATTCTGGGAATTGACGAATTATCAGAGGAAGATCGTTTAACTGTAGCACGTGCTCGTAAAGTTGAAAGATTTTTATCGCAGCCATTCTTTGTTGCCGAAATTTTTACAGGATCACCGGGTAAGTATGTTAGTTTAGAAGAAACAATTAAAGGTTTTACTATGGTTCTAGGAGGTGAATTAGATGATTTACCAGAACAAGCATTCTATCTTGTAGGAAATATTGATGAGGCAATTGAAAAAGCAGAAACTCTAAAATAAGGAGTAAAATATATGGTTATGAACATTCGTGTCCTTACCCCAGATAGAGTCATTTGCTCGACAGCAGCAGATGAAGTTGTTTTGCCTGGTTTAACAGGGCAAGTCGGGGTATTAAATGGTCATGCAGCTTTAATTACAGCCCTAGATACAGGTTTATTAAGAATCAAATTAGAAGAAAAATGGACCCCTATCATTTTATGTGGCGGATTAGCAGAAATTGATCGAAATCGTGTAACAGTTTTAGTAAATGATGTTGAAGAACTTATTGACATTGAATTAAGTGAGGCAACCCGAGAGTTAGAAGAAGCGACAATTGCTGTTGAAGGAGCAGAAAGTGGTAAAAATTTATTGGATGCATCTGTTGAGTTAAAAAAAGCAACAGCTAAATTGGAAGCAATGAATTATTTATCATAAATACGTTTTCACCATTTTACAAATTATAATAGAAAATTTTAGTTTGTAAAATTGATAAAAAATAGAAACTATCAAACATTATAAGTTTATTGTATGCCAACGACTTCTAATTTTAATTTTACAAACAATTCAGTTGTTACTCTGGAACTGCCTTTTTCAGAACATGTAGAGGAATTAAGACAACGTCTATTTCTAATTGTTGGTACGATCTTATTATTTACATGTTTTGCATTCGTGGAAGTTAAAAGTTTAGTTAAAATTTTAGAACTTCCAATTAATAATGTGAAATTCTTTCAGTTATCGCCTGGAGAATATTTTATTTCAACAATAAAAATATCTTTCTATACGGGTTTACTATTTTCAAGTCCAGTTGCAATTGGTCAATTGATCTTATTCTTGTTACCAGGTTTAACAAAAAAAGAAACAAAAATCATTCTTCCTTTATTAATTAGTTCACTAATTTTATTTGGTTTAGGATTAGCCTTTTCATATTACACACTAGTTCCAGCCGCCTTAAATTTCTTTTTGAATTACAGTGAAGAAGTTCTTGAACCGTTTTGGTCATTTGATCAATATTTTGAATTTATTCTTGTCTTATTTTATAGCACAGGATTAGCTTTTCAAATTCCTATTATTCAAATTTTAATTGGGTTACTAAATATTGTTTCTCCAAAACAAATGTTAAGTGCATGGCGATATATAATATTGATCTCCACTATTTTAGGAGCAATCTTAACACCTTCGACTGATCCATTAACACAACTCTTATTATCGTTTGCAATAATACTGTTGTATATGTCTGGATTAGGAATCTTGTTTTTAATAAAAAATTAACTCATATATATAGATAGAATATTTATACCTAACAAGTATTGAAATTATGGCAATTAACAAGTTTTTTAAAAGTCTTTTATTTGCTTTAACGATTGCTGCAGGTGTCTTTGGATCTTACATTCCAGATTCACAAGCATATCCCGTTTTTGCACAACAAAATTATTCAAATCCTCGTGCAGCAAATGGAAAATTAGCTTGTGCTAATTGTCATTTGAATCAAAAAGCAATCGAAATTGAAGCACCACAAGCAGTTTTACCAAATTCCGTTTTCGAGGTAGAAGTTAAAGTACCTTACGATACAACGAAAAAACAAATTGGTGCTAACGGTAAAAAAGCTGATCTAAATGTTGGTGGTATCTTAATTTTACCGAAAGGTTTCAAATTAGCATCTAAAAATCAAATTTCAGCTGAAGTTAAAGCAAAAAACAAAGGTGTTTTTATTTCACCATATAGTACTGAATTAGACAATATGTTTGTAGTAGGTCCTATTTCAGGAAAAAAACATCAAGAATTAATTTTTCCAGTAGTTGCACCTGATCCAGAAAAAAGTTCAGATGTTAAGTATTTAACATATCCATTTTATGCAGGTGGAAACCGTGGACGAGGTCAAGTTTATCCAACAGGTGAAAAAAGTAATGTAAATACTTTTGGTGCTAATCAAGCTGGTCAAATTACTGAAATTAACGTCTCAGAAAAAGGAGAATCAAACGTTATAATTGTTAATGCTAATGGAACAAAAACGTCACAAGTTGTTCCAGCTGGATTAACATTAATTGTTAAAACGGGTGATATTGTTCAAAATGAACAAGCTTTAAATATTGACCCGAATGTAGGTGGATTTGGGCAAGAAGAATCAGAAATTGTTCTACAAAATCCGCTACGAATTATTGGTTATCTTGTTTTTTGTTTCTTTACTTTAATAACACAAATTTTATTAGTTTTAAAGAAAAAACAATTTGAAAAAGTACAAGCCGCGGAACTTAACTTTTAAGACGAGTCTTTCACAAGATAAAAACCAACGAACGTTTATTTATTGAATAACAATCAGGGAGAATTAAATTGACTTAATTCTCCCTGATTGTTATTCAATAAATAAAAGATAACACTCTATTAGAGGCCTTAATTTCAGTCTTCAAAGCCTTATTTTCAAGTATCATCTTAATCTTGCAAAAAAGTTATGTAATAATATGCAGAAAATGGTAAGTATTGGTTAAAATTTTATCATTTTGCGGGTTAAATTGATATCGATATTTTAACGGAAACGTAATATTGTAAAAATCAAAGAGCATATAATATAGTTAATAGTTTGAGAAAATTACAAAATTATATTAATAACTCGGGAAAATTAAATATTATGTTTAATATTAATTAAAGTCTACGGAATATTTATTATATTAAATAGTCAACTTTTGAAATTATTAAAAAGTTGACACTTGAAGAAAAGTATATAAGTGTAACTAATATTCATAAATTTTCTAAAAAAGTTTTATTAGGCTATAGTTAACAATACAAAAAAGCTTTAAATTATTTTAAAAGATGAAAGTTTATGCATAATAAAAATATGGTCGATAACGTTATATGGATTAATTTCTTGACTTTTAAGTTTTTTAAAGGTAACCTTAAAAAGTAAAAAATAAATTATTAGGTAAGTAAAATTCTTATGGCAAAAAAGAGTATGATTGAACGCGAAAAAAAGCGGATCCGTCTTGAAAAAAAATATGCTTCAAAACGAACAAACTTATTAAATAGTTATAAAAATGAAACAAGTTTTAATGAAAAACTTGAAATTCATGCAAAACTACAAAAGTTACCAAGAAATAGTGCTAAAACACGAATTCGGAACCGATGCTGGAAAACGGGTCGTCCTCGTGGAGTTTTTCGTGATTTTGGGTTATCTCGTCATGTTGTACGAGAGATGGCCCATCAATGTTTATTACCTGGTGTAACAAAATCAAGTTGGTAAAAAAAAATTTGTTAATTTTCGTAAGTTTTGTTTATAATTATAAACAATGTTATATTAAAAGAAAAGTCTTTATGTTAAATTAAAACACAAAGACTTTCAAAACTATACAAATATATTTTTAACCATCGATCGTTTTTATGATTTCTGATTCACAAGTTTATACAGCGTTGTGTATTGCTCTACTAGCTTCAATTTTAGCAATTAGTTTAGGAACTACACTTTACAAATAATAAATCCTGATATTTAACATTTTGTTAGATATTAGTTGATAAAACTAGAATATTTATATAACTTTAACATTATGACTCAACAAACTCAAACCGAATCGGTTGTTCCAATTTTCCCATTTACAGCAATTGTTGGCCAAGACGAAATGAAGCAGGCTTTAATATTGAATGTTATTGATCCTAAAATTGGTGGGGTCTTAATAATGGGTGACCGTGGAACCGGTAAATCAACAACAATACGTGCTATAGCTGATTTACTCCCTAATATTGATGCTGTAGCAGATGATCCTTTTAATTCTCATCCAACTGATAAAGAATTAATGAGTAGTGAAGTTTTATCTAAAGTTGATAATAACTCAACATTTAAAATTGAATCGATAAAATTTCCAATGATTGAACTTCCACTAGGTGCAACTGAAGATCGTGTCTGTGGAACAATTGATATTGAAAAAGCATTAACAGAAGGTGTTAAATCATTCGAACCTGGATTACTTGCAAAAGCAAATCGAGGTATTTTATATGTTGATGAGATAAATCTATTAGATGATCATTTAGTTGATGTATTATTAGATTCTGCTGCATCGGGTCGGAATACAGTTGAGCGTGAAGGAATTTCTATCCGTCACCCAGCTCGATTTGTACTTGTCGGATCTGGAAATCCTGAAGAAGGCGAGTTACGACCTCAATTATTAGATAGATTTGGAATGCAGGCTGAAATTAGAACCGAAGAAAGTCCCAAGTTACGAGTTCAAATTGTTCAAGAACGATTAGCTTTTGATGAAGCACCAGAATTATTCGCTGAAAAATATGCAAAACCTCAACAAGAATTACGTGAACGAATTGTTGCAGCTCGAAAACTATTACCTGAAGTTCAAGTTGACCCCGAACTACGACTTCGAATTTCAAAAATTTGTAGTGATTTACACCTTGATGGATTAAGAGGAGATCTTGTAGCAACACGAGCGGCTCAAGCTAATGCTGCCTATAATAATCGAAAAGAAGTAACTGCTGAGGATGTTGAAGAAATTATTGCACTATGTTTACGTCATCGATTACGTAAAGATCCAATGGATGTAAATTATTTTGAATCTGACAAAGAAACAATAATGAAACAATATCGTCGAGCTTTTGAAGAGCTTTCGGTTGACGAAATTAATCAAATGCATTCGTAAATAGAAGTGATCTTATATTAAAACTAAATTATTTTTATTACTTATAGTTATGACGTTAACAACAATTGGAATTTTAATAAGCTTCCTATTAATTCTAATTATCTCACTCCGGGTTCCGCCACAAGATGTTGGCCTTTCAAGTTTTGCAAATAAAAGTAACTTACTAGGTTCTCCTAGTTCAGCCCAACGTTTTTTAGATATTTTAACTGTTACTGCAATTATAATATATGTTTTAATTGCTTTTAAACTAAATATAACATATTCTAAATCATTTTAAATTAAATATAATATATTCTACTTCCAGCTAAAATATTATTTTCAACTTAAGTTAATTCAATAATATTAGACAAGTCTCATAGATAAATTGCTTAGTTCTCTTAAATTTGCAAATAAAAACCTCAACTATTTTTATTTGCAAATTTAAAGTTAGTTCAATGAGCGTTTTTCTAGATTTCAAAATGTTGCATTTTTTTATCAACTTTGTTAATATATTAGTTGTAAGCCTTAAACTAACCTAAACATTTAATCGGGATATAGCTCAGCTTGGTAGAGCACCTGCTTTGGGAGCAGGGGGTCGTAGGTTCAAATCCTACTATCCCGACTTTAAAAAGAATATATGACAAGAGGATTAAGCCATATAAAATTAAAATGATTTCAATTTATTACAACCAATTATTTAGGTAAGATAGAATTCTAGTCTAATATTTAAATTATTTAAAAGTATGTTCAAAGAGTTTTTATTAACACTCAATTGACGATTAATAAAAATTGACTTTTTCTCAAGAAAGACAAATATTAGTTTAACAATTGCTAATAGTATAGACATAATTAAACGATTTATGTTTATTTAACATTCTTTTTTGAAAACGGGACCGACGAGACTCGAACTCGCAACTTCTGCCGTGACAGGGCAGTGCTCTAACCAATTGAACTACGATCCCATTAATTTTTATACATATACGTATATATGTACATAAATTCTAATTAAACAGATTTTAAATGTCAACTTTTTACTTAAAGTTTATTAACAAAGGAGAAACAGGGATTTGAACCCTGGGTGCACAATAGTACACGGTAGATTAGCAATCTACTGCCTTCGACCACTCAGCCATTTCTCCTAAATAAACTTTGCATAAATAGTTGGCTCTGGTAGGATTTGAACCTACGACCTAAGGCTTATGAATCCTCCGCTCTAACCGCTGAGCCACAGAGCCTTACAATAGTTTGTACAAATAAATTATACCATATTTTATGTAAAATATGGTATAATTTATTTATACAAACTATTGTAGACTATTAAATATATAGTTACAATAACCGTGTAATTGATAATTATCTTTGTATTAATAATTATGAATGATTTTTGGAATAATATTTCTCGCTATCCAAGGTTTTTTGTCAGTAGTGTCATTGGCTTAACATTAGTTATTATTGCTCCTTTTCGAAACTTATTCAAAATTCCTAAATTACGGATTTTTTTAATGGTCTTAATTTTTGGAACAATAGGGACTTTGCTTTTTATCATTAAAGAAATGACGGGAAGCTAAAAAAAATTTCACTCATTAACTCAGTTTTAATGGGCCAGGTTGGATTTGAACCAACGTAGCGATACGCAACGGATTTACAATCCGTCTCCTTTAACCACTCGGACACTGACCCTTTGTACTTAGATATAATATAACGTATTAAATATTGAATGTCAAGATCATAAATTCAGATATTTTCAAGATTACTCAGTTAAAAAATTATTAGCAATATTTTTCAAGAGTCAGTACAAATCTCAATTAATTTTTAAAAACTAAAAATTCTAATTCAACTAACAAAGAAAAACATTTTAACTCTTCATGTTGCCAGAATTTTTCAAATTGTAAAAAAATTTTAGGTTTGGAGATTTTAAAAAGTTGCTTTAAAAATTAGAACAACTCTTTAAAATTTTAAAAGTAATTAACAGATTTGATGTTCTCTAAAAATTATCATCCTCATCTTCAAAGATGATATCATCAAATTCCATATCCATATCTTCATCAAAATCTTCAAATTCCGTATTCATATTGTAATCTTCAAATTTTGTTATGTATTTGTTGAATAAAAGCTGAATATCTCCAATTGGCCCATTTCTTTGTTTAGCAATTGAAAGTTCAATAACGGTTGAGCCAGGAGTTAAATTTTGTATTGGCTTTTGTTTATTTTTATATAGCATTAATACAAGATCAGCATCTTGTTCAATTGACCCACTATCGCGTAAATCAGAAAGCATTGGCTTTGGATCCATACGACTATCTATAGTTCGACTTAATTGTGATAATGCAACTACCGGAACAGTAAATTCACGAGCAATAGTTTTTAATTCACGAGTAATTAAAGAAATTTCTTGAGCTCGATTAAAAGTCGTTGATGAAGGTTCATTCATTAATTGTAAATAGTCAATAATGACTAGTCCAATTTGTGGATAAGTTTTCGAAAAGCTTCGTAAGACCCGTCGAATATCAGCTGAGCTTAAATTAGGTGTATCATATATATGAATAGGAATTTTTCCTAATATTCTCATGACTAAGTCAATTTTTTTCCAATCTTCAGCGCTTAATAAACCTGTTCTAAATTTCATTTGATCTAAACGTGTTTCCATAGAAAGAAATCGATACATTAATTGTTGAGCGGACATTTCAAGACTAAAGAAAATAATAGGTAACCGTGTTTTTTTTAAAGCATTCAATGCAATATTTAATCCAAAAGCTGTTTTTCCAACGGAAGGTCGTCCAGCTAGAATAATTAATTCTGATTTTTGAAATCCATTTGTATATGAATCTAGACCAAAAAACCCAGACGGTGTACCTGATAATTGATTTGCCTGATTCAATTTTGTCATTAAATCTTCAATAATTGATTGCAATAATTCCGCGGTACTTAATTCTTTTTCTTTTGTTTTAAGATCTGCAGTTAGTTTTCGTACTTCCGAGTCAAGTTTTAACAATTGCTCATCAACTGGAAAATTCATAATAAAACCATTATCAACAGTTTTTAGACCAATTCTAATTATACAACGACGTATATATTTTTGTTTCACTAAACTAATATAATCTATTAAGTAAACAAGAGTCGGAATTTCTTTTAAAAGTTCTGTAATAACTTGCAAACCTCCTATCTTTTTACTTAACCCGTGACATTGGATATAATCTGATGTTGTTAAAAAATCAATTGCCAAATTTTGGTGATACATTTCAATAAATGTTTTATACAATTGCTGATGATTTTTAAAATAGAATGCATCAATTGGTAGATGTTCCATAATAATTTCAAGTGTTTGAAAAGATGTACCACAATTAACTAAAATACAGGTTAATAAAGTTTTTTCCAATACAAAACTGTGTGGAAGTTGAGCTGTTAAGTTTAAAATATTTTTCTTTTCATCATATCTGAAAAGTGGTGCTTTTTCACTCTTTAAGTTTTGTTTTGATGTTTTTTTAGAAGAATTAAAATTATTATTTTGAGTAGTGAAATATCGCTTTTTCATAAAAAGTTTTGTTTACAATGTAATTTTCTTATTTTTAATAAATCTTGTAATTTTATCAAATTAAGTATATACTAAGATTAAATTAAAATGCGCCTTTAGTTCAGTTGGTAGAACGCTAGTTTCCAAAATTAGATGTCGTGGGTTCAAGTCCTACAAGGCGTGCTTCTCTTCGCGAAAAGAGGTTTTGATATCCAAAATTTTTGCTATTAAATAGAATTCTTTCATTTAAAAGACTTTTTTATTTATTTGATGCTGTATATAGATAATTATATAGCAATTTTATAATTTTGACAAATTATAATTCAAAAAAGTATCTTTTTTATATTATATTATAATATCATTATGGCTAAAAAAATTACTGCATTAATTAAACTTGCATTACCAGCTGGAAAAGCAACGCCTGCACCTCCTGTAGGACCTGCATTAGGTCAGCATGGGGTAAATATTGCAGCATTTTGTAAAGATTATAATGCCAAAACAAATGACAAGGCAGGTTTAATTATTCCCGTTGAAATTTCTGTTTATGAAGACAGAAGTTATACGTTTATTTTAAAAACACCTCCTGCTTCCGTTTTATTAGTTAATGCGGCAAAAATTAAAGACAAAAAAGGATCTTCTAAACCAAATTTAATAACGGTTGGTTCAATTACAAAAGCCCAGTTGGAAGAAATTGCCAATATCAAGTTACCAGATTTAAATACTACTAAACTTGAAAGCGCAATGAGGATTGTTGAAGGGACTGCTCGAAATATGGGAATCTCCATTGTCGATTAAATTAAACTTAGATAAATTTTAGTGGAGAAAATTATGCGAAAATTATCGCGGCGTCATAAAGAAAATATTAAGAAAACTAAAAATAAAATTTATTCAAATTTAGACGAGGCAATTCAAGTTCTGAAAGAAACCGCAACAGCCAAATTTACAGAAAGTGTTGAATTACATGCTAATTTGAATATTGATCCAAAATATGCAGATCAACAGTTACGAACAACTGTGACATTACCACATGGTATTGGAAAAGAAATTAAAATAGCTGTTTTAACAAATGATGAAAATCATGAAGAAGCTAAAACGGCTGGAGCTGACATAGTTGGGAATGATAAATTAATTGAAGATATTACGAAAGGAGAAATTAATTTTGATTTACTTATTGCAACTCCTAGTATGATGCCAAAATTAGCTAAACTTGGACGTGTACTGGGGCCAAAAGGATTAATGCCTTCACCAAAATCTGGAACCGTAAGTAGTAATTTAACGGCAACTTTAACAGATTTTAAAAAAGGTAAGTTTGAATATAAAGCTGATAAAACTGGAATTGTCCACGTAACAATTGGAAAGGTTAACTTTACGGAACAGCAATTAGTTGAGAATTTAAAATCTTTTTACAGCTCAATTGAAAAAAATCGTCCCTCTGGTGTCAAAGGTAAATATTTTAAGAGTTTATCGATCTGTTCGACGATGGGACCCTCTATAAAACTAGATTCTGCTAGTTTTGCGTAAAAATCGCGAACTAAAGTATTTTAAAAACTATCAAATACAATATATTTAAAAATTATTATGTCAGAAAAAATTAATCAAATCGTTGAAGAGTTAAAAACATTAACTTTATTAGAAGCATCAGAATTAGTAACAAAAATTGAAGAAACATTTAATGTTGACGCTTCTGCTGCTGGTGGCGGGACTATGGTTATGGCTGCAGCAGCACCAGCAGAAGAAGTTGAAGAGAAAACTGAATATGATGTAGTTTTAGACGAAGTTCCTGCTGATAAGAAAATTGCTGTCTTAAAAGTAGTTCGTTCATTAACAGGTCTTGGCTTAAAAGAAGCTAAAGAATTGGTTGAATCAGCTCCAAAACAAGTTCAAGAAGGTATTGCAAAAGAAGCTGCTGAAGAAGCTCAAAAACAAATTGAAGCTGCAGGTGGTAAAGTATCATTAAAATAGTTTATTACTTCAAATCTAACTTAATAAAACAAATAACAGTATAAGAATTGTATTGTAAAAAATTAATTTCACTCATAGTTTTTATTACTTTTTAGATATCTAAAAAGTAATAAAAACTATGAGTGAAATGTCATGAGTCCAACTTATTGACATTGTACTAACTTTATTGTATAATTTATTTATAGTAATATCATATTAGTGGGAAGTGGGTGATTAACTCAGTGGTAGAGTGTCTGCCTTACAAGCAGAAGGTCACAGGTTCAAATCCTGTATTACCCATAGTAAACTAAATATGGGCCTATCGTCTAATGGATCAGGACAGAAGACTTCTAATCTTCCGATGCAGGTTCGATTCCTGCTAGGCCTACTTAGATACACAAGTTTTTATTTTTAGATAAAACACAATGAGTATCGCTTAGTAAGTATTGACAAATTCTCTTCAATCCTATATTCTTAGTAGAAAATAATTTGTGTTATCAACTCTGGAAAGCTGGTGTAGCTCAATGGTAGAGCAACGGTTTTGTAATCCGTAGGTTGGGGGTTCAATTCCCTTCACCAGCTTATTAAATCTAACTTAATCAATTTTTTATAAGTTTAATAAATTTTACTAATTGATACATATTAATTTGTTGAAATGCATAAACAGGAACTTGGTTTTTAATTATAAATTCATTTAGTTTTGCGTTTTGTTGCAAATGTTTTGTTAGACCTATCACTAAACTTGCTTTTCTGAAATCGTTTGTTAAGTTAAACTGAATATCAGTTTTTAGAAGAATTTCTTTTATAAGGTTATTTGACATTGAATATGGATAAATAACTAAGTTTTTTTTAAGTCCATTTAAAAGCTTTGTACTAGTTCGTTCCGAATTTAATTGTATCCAATAGTTATTGAAATTTGATGACGTATTCTCAGTTAAGTAAACATTTCTTCCTATTGAAGTATGGGAAGGTGAAGAATGTTCACATTGAATCTGAATTTTTTCATCTAATCTAAAATGTCGTAATTGATAAATCAATGAATTTTGTCGTAAAAATGAATCTGCAGATATGACTACATCTTCATGAATGGTCCAAATATGTGGATAATTCATTTCAATAATAATTTCAAATGCTGGATATGACTTTCGCTCTAACACACTTTTTTGTGTACCTCGGCGCTTCGCCTCTTCATCACTTAACGTCACATATTGAATTCCACCGATTAAATCTGATAGTGGAGGATTTTTAATTAAATTTTCTAAACAATCACCATGTGTTGTTCCAATTAATTGAACTCCCTTTTCAGCAATTGTTCGTGCAGCTAAAACTTCTAACTCAGTTCCAATCTCATCAATAATGATTACTTGCGGCATGTGATTTTCAACAGCTTCAATCATTACTTGATGTTGTAATTCTGTTTTTAAAACTTGCATTCGTCGTGCACGTCCAATTCCTGGATGTGGAATATCACTGTCACCTGCAATTTCATTAGAGGTGTCAATAATTATAACTCGTTTTTCCATTTCATCAGCTAAAACTCGACCTATTTCTCTAATAATGGTAGTTTTTCCAACACCTGGCTTTCCTAAAATCAATATGGATTTTTCAGATTCTAATAAATCCCGAATAACTGAAACAGTTCCAAATATAGATCGCCCAATTCGGCAAGTTAATCCATTTATTAGAAATTGACGATTTCTGATACAACTAATACGATGAAGTGTTCGATTAATCCCGGCTCTATTTTCATTGCTAAATTTGCTTAGATGTTTTGTAACATAATCGATATCTTGCCATGAAATTATTTTCTGTGATAAATACTCGGGACCGTATGTAAATCGAGCCTCAGGGCGTCTACCTAGATCAAGAATAATTTCAATCATCTGATCTTGATAACGGTGTTTTCTTAAGCTTTGTTGAAGAAAAAATGGTAAATTTTCAATCAATTTTTCAAAATCATTATTTTTATTCATGAACAAAAGAATATTAATAAATTTTTAATTTAAATTTCTCTCAATAATTATAGAGTAATTTAAATTAGTTTATTTTAATTAGAATTCGTCAATAATGACTTAAATGTGGTCGTATCACAAATCGCAATCTGTGACAACATTTTACGGTTTAAATCAATATTAGATTTTTTAAATTTATTAATCGCTTGACTATATGAAATGCCATTCGCTCTTGAAGCTGCATTAATTCTGCCAATCCAGATTCTCCGAAAAATTCGTTTTCTTTGTCTACGATCTATATATGAATACCGTAAAGCCTTCATAACTTGTTGATTTGCAACTCTAAATAAAACAGAGTGTGCACCTCTATAACCACTTGCACGTGTCAGAATTTTTTTTCGACGTTTACGTGCTACATTACCACGTTTGACTCTCACCATTTGTATTTTATTTTTATTAATTTAATAAGGTAACATTAATTGAATTGACGCTTTATCACTTTTATTGACACACAGAACTTGTGACAATTTTCGTTTTTGTTTATTGGACTTTTTCATTAAGAGATGACCTTTATAAGCGTGACGACGTAAAAAATTATTTGCTCCAGTAATTTTGTATCGCTTTGCTGCAGCTTTTCGTGTTTTTAATTTTGGCATAACATTTTTTTATAATTTGTTCGAATACGGTGTTTCAGGATCAATTGTTGATTCTAAAGGAGGAGTGTAAAAAATTGGCTCATCGTTTTTCCAATCAACAGGGCATGCCTGACCAGGATTTTTCTCTATGTATTGAATTGATTTTAAAACGCGTAGTAATTCATCAATATTTCGACAACATAGTAAATTATTAACCGTATGATATTGAATAATTCCTTCTTTGTCAACAATAAATGTACCTGGAAATGCAAGACCCTCATTAGTGTGTAAATTATAAGTCTTTGTAATTGTTTGGCTTAAATCTGAAACCAAAGGATAATTTAATTCACCAACTCCACCTTGATCTTGATCAGATGCTAAATAATGTAGATGGGAAAAGGGGCTATCTACAGAAATCGCTAATATTTGAGTAGATAATTGCTTAAATTCCTCTATCCTTTCATTTAGTTTAATTAATTCAATTGTAGATACTGGAGTGAAATTTGCTGGGTAGAATATTAAAAGAACATATTTTTTTCCCTGATAGTCCGATAATTGAATTTCTCCGAATAGATTTTTATAAATTCCACTGGCCAAGAAATTTGGTGCGACTTTTCCAATTTGTAACATATTAGTAATGAGCACAACTCTTTTAAATAATTTAGTTTTTTCTCACACTACATAATGAGTAATACTATTTTCAATTTTAAATATGTAGTTTATAAAAACGTAACTGTAAAATCAAACTTTAAATTTTGAAGCTTTCAGGTGAAGTTTTTCAATTTTAAACATTTAACACTATTTAACCAAAATTATTTTAAAACTAAAGTACAAATATAATTTAATAAAAAAACTATATTAACAACCTAAAAACTATATAAACTAATTTTTTTATAAAAAAATATAAACATAGACTAGTATAATTGGAGGTTTGGTTGTATAATTGCATTTAACAAATTAAAATTTGGGAATATTTATAAATAAATAAAATTTCTTATGACAGCAACTTTAGAAAGACGTGAAAGCGTTTCAGTATGGGAACGTTTCTCTGCTTGGATTACTAGTACAGAAAACCGTTTATACATCGGTTGGTTTGGTTGTTTAATGTTCCCTACATTATTAACAGCTACTT
>Ga0315315_10000159_pt1 | contig 51302 bp, 48 predicted proteins | sample M140m3416metaG_FD_203699 | JGI IMG/M metagenome (GOLD analysis project Ga0315315, IMG submission 203699) | Ammonia-oxidizing marine archaeal communities from Monterey Bay, California, United States - M1 40m 3416 | ecosystem: Environmental > Aquatic > Marine > Intertidal zone | place: USA...
GTAACTTCAAAAAACAAACCACCTTTAACAGATTTTTTAAATAAGCATAACAAAAAATGTAAAATTGTAAGTTTTATAAACGACCAAGATATAGTTCCTAGGTTATCTATGGAAAATGGAGTAATATTATTGGCAGTATGTGCTAGTATAGCAAATGAAATATTTTTAAATAAAGAGAATAAAGAAATATTTCGCGAAGAACTTAAAAAAGCAAGTATTTATAACGCCTTAAATACTATTATAAAATCAGGAGAATTAAAGGATAAAGCTAGGACAAGTATTAAGAGAACTAAGAATCGTTTCAGAGGTGGTATGCCTACAGATTTTTGGAGTATTATCAAAGATATTAGAGACAAAACAACCACGTTGTATTCTTCTATTAAAAAATTACAAATATCACCACCAATAAATACACAACCAATTGGAGATTTAAATCTGTTTAACGGCGAATCATTTTCTAAGGTTAATAAACTTGATTTTCCAATAATAAAAAAGAAATCATTAACAGACCATGGAATGAATGGCTATTGCAGTGCGTTGAAAAAACACGCACAAATTGGAGGAAAAAGAAAAACTAAAAGAAGACGCAGTAAAAAGAAGAGAAAAACCAAAAAGAAATATAATTAATTATTGAATTTCACTTTTCATAATTACCTTTAAATCACTTGTAACAATTTTTTGGTCTTTATCGAATTGTTTTTTAATATAATTTATAGAATGCATTAATCTAGGTGGAGGTAAGGTATTAATATACTCAATAACAACGCCTTTATTTACAAATTTACCATCTAATTTTAATTCGTTAATATACAACTCTTGAAGTTTATACATATGAGTTTTGAATTGATAAGGATACTCCTTTAATGATTTTTGTTTTTTGATAAAACAATTAATATAATTTTGATATAATTGAGATGTATATTTATGTACATCTCTTCTAAAATCACTAAATTCTTGTTTATGTTCTGGATAATATTTTAAAAAATCTCTAACAAGTCCTTGTTGTCTTAAATTATAATATTGATATTGTAATTTTGGACTATTACCTCTTAAATGTTTAACTTCTTCATAGTTTTTATTTCTTATTTTGGTTCTTTCACCTTTAATATTATATAATACAATTCCTTGTAATTGATACGGTAAATTACTAGAGAAAAAATGTTCGATAATATCATTCCATGAACTACCAGTATAATTTAAACTTTTAGAAATGCTTTCATCGTTTATAGCATACATAGTAAGTTTAGAAAAATGAGTACTTATAATATCATTATTATTATACACTTGGTTATTTTCTATTTTATATTTATTTGTCAAAATAATACCAGGATTGGCGATTGGAACAACAATTCTGTTTTTAGGATGCTGTAATACAAAACTATAACAAAATGTTTTATCTAAATGATCGAATTCAAGTCCGGTATGATTCATAGCATCTAAAAACATATATCTATAAGTAATGTTACTATCCATATTGAAATTACATTTCGCACCAATTGAACTTCTTGTTGAAATTTCCCAATCATCGGTATGTTTATCAAAAAAAACATTTATCATTGTTCCTTCTGGAAAATGTTGAATATAACATGAATCATACTCATTTGATTGTGAAAAAACATCAAAATTTAGAGATTTTGGAGGGGCAAATGATAAAATATTACCTTCTTCATCAACAATAATGGATCTAAATAATCCAAGAGAATTAATATTTTCTGTAGTTAATTGGTTTTTTACATATTTCAAAACATATAAATGATCCATTTTTTTTACAGTAATAAATTTATCATTCGCATATTTATTATCCTTTATTAATTTTGAAATATCGGCGTATTTATTTGGCTGGAAATTAGCTGTGGTATTCATTTAAGATATTATATAAACGACTCTTTATATAATATTTATAATGTTATTTCTTCTTAGAGATAATTTCTATGATAAATATAAGTAATGTCTGAAAAAGAATCATCAAAGTTATTTCTAGAATTAGGTCAAGTTATTAAAATAATTGCTCCATCTAATTCTGCGATTAATGATAAAAATTATTACATAGAATATTTAGATAACAATAAAGTAAAACTAATAAATGATATGAATTTAGATGATGAAATAGAAATAGGTATAACAAATGGTAGTCTAAATGATGAATCTATAACGCAAATAAATATATTAGCAACTCCGGAAATAAAAGGATATGCTAGACAAAAAGATTTAATTCCTGAAAATTGGATAACAGTTGAATTTGGAGGGGACGTGCCATCAATTATAAACGGCCAAATTACGGATTTAGATGAAGACGAGATAGAAATAAATATTTACGATACAGATCAAAAAATTTATATTGATTTTGGATATAAAGGCATACCAGATGATTTACCAATTATTAATATTAGAACATTTGTACCTCCAGAATTAAGTAAAGAAGAAGAAAGTCCATTACCAGAAGATTTAGAAGACGGTGAAGATTTAGAAGACGATGAAGATTTAGAGTTAATTATGGATAGTGAGGATATTAAAGAAAATGTGAAAGATTTATTCATAGATATAGACGATATAGAAATAAGTGATGAATCTCTTGGAGAAATTACTGAAATGGTAAGAGTAAAAGAAAGTGAAAAAAGATTTGGTATTGAAGCACAAACTCAAGATATATTAGACGAACTGTTGGCAGAATATCCTTCAGATAAAAGAAGTCGAAAGGTTTTAAATAATATCCATAATTTAATTGAAAGATTTAAACAATTAAGAAGAAAATTTTCAAAATTTGATGAAACAGGAAATGCTGAAAGTATTATTAAAAAAGGACATGATTATAAACCATTAATAGATAATTTAAAAAAGCTAAATAAAAAATTATATTGGCTCATGCCTGTTGGAAGAAATTCACATAAATTATTTGTAGACGATTTAGATATACCAGAAGATGAAATATATGAAGATGCTGAAAAAATGAATTATGGATCAGCCCAAAATTTGGTAATAGAAGCACAAGGACAATATAAAAGTAATACAGTACCAGATGGTCAAAATAAATACACATATTTGATACAAACAATAAATCCTTATTTTACACCATTTTTAGAAACATCCAATAATACGGATATTATAACAAAAAAGTATGTGAATAGTAATTTAGATATAATAATTAATAATCTTGGAAATTTTGAATCTAATATGATAAAAAATACAAATGTAAGCGAACGAAAATATGTAATAGATAGATATAATTTGGGATTAAGTAGATTGAATAATCCAGATATTAAAAATAAACATAGTAAAGCAGTAAGAGTACCTTTAACGACAAATGATACAATTGATATTTTGGGTTTTTTAAGATTACAAGAACCTTATGTCAAATATTCGCATATCAACCTACCAACTACTTCTATTTATGATAAAACAAATTTGCATTTTTTTAATTATTTTTATTTCAAAATATTAGAAAATTGGGCTGACGGAGAAGAAATAGTTATAAAGGAAGGACAAGAAGGTGGTGTAACGGATAAAATAGAAAAATTATTTTCTTCAAAATCAAATATATTAAGTTCGTCTAACGAAGAGTTGAAAAAAGCACAAAAAGAATTATTTGGACTCAATACCTATTTTAGCTTTGAAGAACGTAGAAAACTTATAGATAGGTCGTCGTTGGATGATAATGATGAAATTTATACGCGATTTTTAGAAAATATGATACCAAAAACTAGAATATTATTTGAAATGATGAAAAAATACATAAAAAACGGAACATCTTATAATAAAATAATTGAATATTTAGAACCATTTATGATATATAATGATGATATATCATTTAAACAATATGAAACAATTAATGAGTTTATATTTGAGGAGATTAATAAACATAAACAAATCTTAATTAAAAATCAAAAAGAATTCTTAAAATTTATAAGAAGTAATAAAAGTTATTTTATTTCGACTATTTTACCAAAATTAATAAAAAATGACAATCAAGATATATTTGATAAATCAAATTATAACATAACAGATGATATTGATACGGAAGAGTCATTAAAAAAAATGATAAGTTACGATGCGGGTAGATTATATAATTTAGCTTTGTCAATAAGTGCATTAACATTTAGTCAACCAATAGATATAGAAACTAAAATTACAGATGAATTAGAAATTTTAGAGTCAAATTTAGATGAGAAAAAAAATAGCGACGAATTTAAAAAATGCGAAACACAAAAAAAACTAGCGAAACGATATATTACTCTTGATGAATTAACTGAAGATAATAATTCACCTGTATTTGTTGATAAAAAATATGACGAAACACCTTATGATATAGGTGAAGAATGGAAAAGAAATAATAATAGTTTGATTTCTTCTACAGATGATAAGAAACTTGTTATACAAGCGTTGAAAACATTTTTAATGGAAAACAACGGAGTTGAAAATAACAAAGCACAGACTGACGCAGAAGCGATGGTATATGGTTCAAGAACAGTTCAAGACGGAGAATACGCATATTTAGATATACATAGTGATGGTAATTTAAAATATTATATTAGACAGGATAATATATGGAAATATGATAAATCACTTTCTGGCGTACAACCAGATCAAATTAATTTTTGTAATATTAAAGAGAGTTGTTTTAAAATTAAGGATTCTTGTGCTAATTTAGATTCTACAAAGGATATATTGAAAATAAATATTCTAGCTGACATCGAAAAAAGGTTTGAAGAAGAATTAGTAAAATCGATACAGCAATTAAAAAGTGATTTATTTTTAGATTTTCAATATCGTCAAAAAAATTTACAATCATTAAAGCAATTAAAGATATATAAGTTACTTAAAAATGATATATATCGACAAACGGTAGCTTCTACATTAGAAGAAAGAGATGTGATTGTTTCACCATATGAATTGTTAAGGGATAAAATATTATCAGAACTTGATATAGTAAAGAGATTTGCTAATTTGGATAAATTTATAGATCAATATTGTAGATTAGAAAACGACGACGAAGATAGTAATTGGTATTATTGTATTGATACAAATATAAAACTTCTCCCTACATTTTTTAAAGACTTGGTAATTGGATTCAATAATAATACTTATTTATTAACGTTGGAAAAAATTTATAAATCAAGAGGAGAAAAAAGCGGTGAGGGTGATAAATGGGTAGATAAATTTAGTGGTTATTATATATCAAATGATATTGCTCTAGATTATTCGGAAGGATATGGAAAAGATGGTTATAAAAATAATTCAAGAGAAATAATGGAAGAAGAAATGTCAGATAAATTAAGAGGAAATAGATTAAGAGAAATTAATCAAACGTATAATACAAGTCTTGGGAGACATATTGAACAAATATTAAAAACATTAGATGAAAAATTATACATAAATACAAAAACAGAATATAATTTTATTATTAGAATTGTAATGGAATCTATGAATACAAATGTTCCAGACGAAGAAGCTTATAAACAATTATACGCTAAAAAAATAAAAGGTGGTAAGAAATTAATTACATTTGAAAAAAAATCAGATCAGATCAAAATATATTCTATTATTTCAGCCTATATTATCGCAGTACAAACTATAATACCAAATATTATTACAAAAAAGGTTTTTGGTGATTGTAAAAAGTCATTTACAGGATTTCCTATAGATGGAAATGCTGATTTAACATTCATCGAATATTTAAGTTGTATATTATTCGTGTTAAAAAGGTCAGATAGACCTTGGAATATAATACCAACAGCTTTAACCGCAAAATCTAAAAATAGAAGAAAAAAATATGATGAAATAAAGGATAAATTTGTTGATAAAATAAAAACATTTATGACAAATAAAATTTTACCAATAGATGAAATACAACAAAGACTAAAAACTAAACGAGAATGGAATAATAAAAAGAAAAAATCAGCAATAATAATAAATGATTTTAATCCTCAGAAATGGCATGATTTTTTACCTCCTTTAATACCCCTCACCGTAAGAAAACTAACTAATATATCGGGAACTTTCGAAAAAACAGTTAAAAGTAGAATAGAAGAAGGGTCTTACGAACAATTCGCTCATTTATGGGCGTTATATGGTAAAATTACAAGTTATTCCTTTTCAATAATAGAATCAGTACAAAGAGCAATAAATAATGAACCGTTGCTATTAGAAACAAAAGGGGGGTCAGCCTTTCTAGAAAATGCTTGTTGTAATGAAGGAGAACCAAGGACAAATTTATATTTTTCAGAAAAAGAGACATCTATTAGAACACATAACATTATTGTAAAAAAATTAACAGAAATATATTATAGATTTAAAAACCTTCATAAACCTGTTTATTTCAATATTTCATTAAATACAAAACTTATATATCCACCTGTATCAAAGGCTTTTTCAAAAGAGACCGTTTATTTGGCTTTTATAAAATATTGTAAGTTCAATAGCGGAATTGAACTTGATGATAATTTGAAACGACTTTGTATAAATAACAAATGTAATTTTAGAAAATCAGATTCAATAACTGAAAAAATTCTATCTATGGAAGCAAATAGTTTAAATTATTCAACAGAAACCTTAAATATTTTATTAAATATTGTAAATAGACAAAATGTATTATATTATGATTTAGATCCTCCTATAACAACTGAAAAACTAGCGTTGGAAGAAACGTTGGTCTATTTGAAGGGCAAACAAAATTCAATTTGTCATCCAAAACTATTGGATCATTTGCAAAATATATCGGATAGATTTGATGTTAGCATACAAGGTAAAGACGACGATATTGTCCGCGAGTTCACTAGTTATTTGGATAATATAAATAATAAAATGTCAGTTAAAATTAGTGAAAAAATGTTAGAACGTGGCGAATTAACAAGTAAACTACAGGATATTTTATTGGAATTTTCTCCTTCCGGAGAAAATTCTCGTAATAAAGTAAAAACCAAAAGACAAAAATTTATACTTAATTGGGATATGTTGGGTGACAATACATATATGACACAACAAGATGAAACAGGTTTCATTATTTTTAGAATGATTAAAGAAATTGTTATTAATATATGTAAAACATATCCAACTATAATATTAAATGAAGTAAATTTCAACGATAGATATGTCCCAAAGCATTGGTTGAAAGGTTCGAAAAAAATTAGTGATAGACATAAAAATGAAATAATGGGATTTATGTTGAAAGACGGTGAAGGATTTTCAAAATTTTACAAAAATAAAAATATAAATACAATATTAGAATTTGTATTACAAAATAATGAAGATTTGTTAATGCTTATTAATGTTATTCCGTTTTATTCTGGTTTATCAGATAATGCTGAGGAAACAGGTTCTATTTTTGACGGCGAAATTTTAAAAAAATTAGCTTATTACTTTTTATTGTGCTCGTTTTCAATATATATTATGGCATTTGAAACAGATTTAAGAGTAGATCCCGAGGAGGGGGAAAACTTTTTGGATGAAGCAGAAGACGGTGAAGATTTAAGTATTATAAGGGGAGAACAAGAAATTTTTGAAAAAGATGCTTGTTCTCTTCTCAATTTATATTTGAAAAAAATAGAAAGGTATAAAAAATTATTAAATGTATCAGCAGAAACAATAAATAAAAATGTCTTGAAAACTAAAACAAAAGAAAAAGAACAGGTTGTTAAACGTCTTGGAGATTTAACTGTAGAACAAAGAGAAATAGAAGATATTATGAAGAATAGTTCGTTGGGTGACTGGAGTTTAGGTAGAACAAAAGCTATATTTGAATATGATGAAAATCAATACGATAAAGAGCGTGAAAAAATGGATAAAGATGCTCTCATGGAATTAAGAAGCGGTGGATTAGATGATGTTAGTGAATTTGTTGGAGAAATATTCAATATATCAACAATTTTAGATCAAATGGATGGTGATGACATTACAAGAAGAATAGAATCTGAAGTAAATAATTTAGACGGGTTAGCAGAAGACGACGATTATGATGGGGATGGCGATAACCATGGAGATTATGCTTAATTAGCCTATTTTACTAAATTAAAAACTAAACTATATATAAGTTATTATGTATAGACAGTATATTCGTAGAAATATTACTTCAGTAGCTATAATTTTATTTGCTATAATTTTTTGTATTATTCAATTGGTTGAACCAGCTTTTTTATATGAAAAAGATGGATCATTAAGAAAGTTTGGACTGGGGACTAGGAAAAAAACAGTCATACCTATTTGGTTTTTAACGTTGATATTATCTATTTTTTGTTATTTATTTGTTTTATATTATTTAGCTATCCCTAAATTTACTTATTAATTAATTATTTGAATTAATTAATAACATTTAATATCCAAGTTTCCATTTTTGTTTTTTCTTCTTCTTTTTTGGATTATCCATCATATCAGCTAATTTCGCTTCTAATTCATCAGGAGTTCTCTTACATTTAATTGAATTTATATAACTATTAGAGTTCTGTATAACAAGATAACCCGTAAACATATACCATAAAAATTCAGCTATTTTATCTTTTATAACTACTAAATTATATAAATCCGGAATGTATTTTTTATAATCCGTTCCTAATATTGAATTAGGTGGGGTACCCATTTTATTTATAAATAAATCAAAATTTTCAGGAGTTATTTCATTTATCATCATCGAAGGGTCTCTATAAACCATTTTTAATAATTTATTATTGCTCTCTGCTTTTAACATGTTTATAAATGTTTCTTTCACATTTAATACCATTACAACTAAATATCCTATCGTATTTGAAAATGGTGCTTTCCACCCAGGGAAAAACATCATAACCATTATCAACGCTCCAAAAATAAATAAATTTGGTATAATTGTATAATTTATAGCTGAAATTGTTTGAGGTGTTCCTCCACATTTTTCTTTAGCATTAGCCATATTTGAAGAAAGTTGTAATAAAACCATAATAATTAAATAACATCCACCCAAAGCCATAGCTAAACTTTTATTAATAGCCCCATGTTTTTCTGTAATTAAATATTTTAAAACAAAATATACGGTTGTTAATATTGAAAAATAAATAAATGTCGTAAAAGGAGAAATCATTTATAGATAATAGGTATAAAATTTTTTGATTTTTTAATATAATATTTATATGGATATTTCAAAACCTATATTAACTGAACCAGGTGTTAAATATTTTTTGAAGGAAACGTTAAAAAATTGTAAAATTAAGAAAGATACTGAATTTAATAAAATTATTAATTTAGCCTTATTAACTTGTTTTATTGTTATTTCTTGTGGATTATTATATTATAAATACAAAACAAGACCAACACCTGAAGATAGAAACAAAATTAAAATACTAAAAAAAGATTATTTTATAAATAAAGTAAAACAATTAGAAGCAAAAAAGGCTAAACAACTTGATAAACAAATTACTAATTTACCACAATTTGAAAGTCCATTTGAATTATTACATAAAAATTTTTATAAGACTTAAATATAAATGACAGAACCAATAAAAATAGATGAAGAAAAATGGGACGATTATCTAGACATTTATAAACAGTTGCAAAAATTAAAGCTAAAACAGGATAAAAAAATTACAACAATTAAAAAAAATTATAATAAAAAATTTCCTGATGCTAGCATACAAGATAAAAAATTAAACTTAAGAGAAAAGAAAAAACAAATAAAATGCCCTAATTGTGGAAAACCAGGATGTTTAATTTTTACAGATACAAGCGTAATTTGTGGAGCTACAAATCCTTGCAATTTAACTATAAAATTGGAAAAACCCACAATTATTGATATTCCTGCGCAATTAAAATATTTAAGAAAGGAAATAAATTTACAAAAAAGAATAATCACAGAATTTAAATTAGATTTATTATTTGATTTAGACGATGAAGAAGTAATTCTTAATGAATTTCAAACTAACAAAGAAAATTTAGAAAAATTGTTAGATTATGCTAGTTTAATAAAAGAATTTTACGATAAACAAAATAAAATGATAGAAGTTTCCAATACAGGACAAGATGAAGAATACAAAGAAGACAAAGAAGGTAAAGAAGGTAAAGAAGGCAAAGAAAAACAATTTATTTCAAGAAAAGAAGAGTTAGATAATACTCAAAGGAAATTTAATCAATTAGTTAATGATTTTAAGAAAAATATAAAACAATATCAACAATCTGGAGAGAAAGAATTATTAAGAGACACAATTCAAATTTATAAAAATAGTATTATACCCATCCAACTTAAAATAAGAGAACTTAAATATCAAGTTGTTTATATTGATAAAATATCTCAAAGTAATAATGGTAAAATAAATAAAAAAGAAATGCCTGTTTTTCATTTTATGCCCACTAAAATAGATATAAAAAATGAAACATTTATTGATGACGATTTTAAAATACAAGAAAATAAAAAATAATACAAATATGTATATGAAATTGTTTATTAACGTTCCAATATTTATTGTAAGTTTAGCTATCGGATTATTTGTTGCTTATATTACTATGGCGCCCACACAGATAATATATGTTTATCCAAATCCAGACAACGAACACAAAATAAGCTTTAAAGATAAGGCCGATAACTGTTTTCATTTTAAATCTACAGAAGTTAAATGTCCGGATGACGTAAGCAAAATAAGAGCTTATAATATTCAGTAAATAATATCTACTATTATATATATGTATGTACGAAGATTAATATATGGAGACGCCGGTAAAATTATTATTTCAATAATATTGGGTCTGGGATTTGCCACATTATTTAGAAAGGTATGTAAAGATAGAGATTGTATTATTTTTAAAGCTCCCAATATAAATAAGATTAAAAATCAAATATTTAAATTTCAAGATAAATGTTATACATTTAAAGAAAATATAGAAAAATGTGATAACAGAAAAAAAATAGTTCATTTTGCGTAATAATACATAATATAGCAATATTAAGTATTATTATATGGCTACAGCTATCGCCTCTTTACCAAATGAAGCCCCTCAAAATAACGTTGTTATGAAAGTTAATGAAACTAACAAAAAGATACACCAAGAACAAATGACAGGTTCAAACAGAGAATTATCTCAAGAATCAATTCATCAAATCGTACAAGGATTACAACAAGCAGGCGGTGCAACTGTTTTACCGAATAGAGAAATACCTACAAATAATAACCATATTACTCAAGATGAACAAATAAAACCAAATTTTATTCCAAAGGTAGAAAATGACAACTATATTGAAGAAGAACATTCAATGGAAGATTTAATTAAGCAAAGTCAAAATAAAAAGGTAGATCAAGATAGGTTAGATATCATGTATGAAGAATTACAAACACCTTTAATGGTAATGATTTTATTTTTTTTCTTTCAATTACCTATTTTTCAAAGAACTCTTACTAAATATGTACCTTCCTTATTTTTAAGAGATGGAAACCCTTCATTTTCTGGATATTTTGTAAAAACTATTATTTTTGGTGTAACATATTATATTATTACAAAGCTTACAAAACAATTAAGTGAAATATAGTTAATATATTATAAAAAATATATATTAACATTATCTTTTACGACGCGTTTTTTTTCTTCTTAATTTTTTTCGTTTTCTTCTTGTTTTTCTTCTTTTTCGTTTCTTTTTTGTTTTTTTCCTACCTCCTTTTCGTTTTTTTCTTCTTGTTTTTTTTGTTTTTCTTCTGGTTTTTTTTGTTTTTCGACCACCATGTTTGTCTTCAGGTGGTTTCAACTCTTCTGCATCCCTTGGATTCTCTTGAACTATTCTATTATGATCCTCATCGTTGAAATTGACGTTGTCTATCTTTGGATATGGTAGTTCGTGTATAGTTATTGAATTTCCTGTGCGTAATTTATCTTCGTTTGCATTTATTTGAGATACGACCATACTCGTTGGGGCGACTGCGCCTTTGTCTGATTCTGACCTCACCAGGACAGGTGACTTAGAAATCTCCGGATCAGTTCTTATTCTTAAATCTACCAATTGTTTTTCGAGAGTCATATCGTTGAAAGACGATACTGAACCGAATCGTGGAGGATTTTTATCTCCTGCCTGTATGTTAGTAGAGAATATATCGTCGAAATTGATATTATAGGTTTTTGGGGGTATAAGTAGTGGTTTACCAAATGACCACCCAATAGACAGAGCTAGTCCATTAAAAATAGCAGCAAGCACAAAATATTTTATACCTCTTACCCCTGTGCTCCCCCACTCTCCGCCTAATTCATGTCCTTGATTTTCCATATCAGGTATGTTCCTACAACACGTTTTCAACTTCTTAATCCACCCTTCTCTCCGTTCTTCTCTCAGTTTTTGTAGTCCTGGGTCGAAATCGCCCGAATTATCCTCTCCGTCCGCTAGTAATAAAATTCCCTCATCCTCAAGATTTTCATTTGTACCTGGGAAAAGTCTAAACATTTGTTTAATCCCATAAACTTGAATAGATTGCATAATTAAAAAATACGCCCACAACCAGTAGGACGTAGTTCTAATATGTACTAATATTTCGTAGACAGCATTTCTACTCGCTTTCTTCATACCTTTTAGCCACGCCATTCCTAGATCATGCGATAAATCTGCGCGGTTTTGATATATTGACAACGTTTCTGATGTACCGGGTGCTTTGGTGTATCGGTTGTTATTACCGTGAAAGACGGCAACGTAAGCGTTTGTAATAAGGTCAGAAACCTGTGTCAGGTAGCTGTTAGCATTTCCTTCTTTACTCTTAAAGTTTGGTCTGGTACTGTGTAGCACCCTTTTGCTCGTAAATTCTAGCATATCTCTACCTATAGCCTTCACAAACCTATTTTCAAGTAAAGCTAAAACACTAGTAAATTTATCTTCTTTTTTTTTAAAAATTAAATCGAAGACACTTCGCCCACAAAGCTTTGTTATCAGTCCGTGTGAAATACTTATAGGTTTGGTATTTTCCGTAGGAACGTGCGGAGCTCCATACTCATCATTTATATTCTCTCTTTTTTTAAGTTCTTTTTCGCGTTCACCAACCATCTCCTCATAAAACTCAATAAGTCGCCTTCTTTCTTCCGCATTTTTTTTTTTTATTACTGCAACTTGACCCTCCGCAACAGATTCTGACCTTGTATTAGCAATGTTATTTTTAATTGCTACAATATGTCCCTTCATTTGGTTAATATATTCTCTTTCTGCCTCTATCTTTGTTTTAAATTCGTGTAGGTGTTCTAAATTTCTCTTTTTAATAATTTTTGAAATGTCTTTCTTTTTTATTGATTCACCATTATTACCACTGAATTCTAATTCGAACTTAGTCCATTCCCTACGAGTTTCTGTCATTTCCTCTAAAACCCGAGGGACATCCATGGGTTCAAAATTTGCCTTTATTATAGTTAGTGTTTCAGGACCAAAAGAGTCCAATTTTTCTATCAAGGAATTGTTAAATATACCAAACAGGATAGCAGAGAGGGTAAGTTTTATTAAGGTGTTATACCGACCAAAAAACCCCCCACCCCTTTGTCCGCCTTTCTTCGACTGCTTCTTTCCCCATTCCAGGAAGTCTTTGTCGTCGTAGGCTTTTCGTCGGTTTGCAGCATTTGATTCTTTTGATTGTTTTGATTGATTTCTTCTTCTTATATTTTCTTTTTTGTCAGCATCCAATCCTTCAAAGTTAATTTTTAATAATTCAAAATGAAGGTCAATACCTTTTATCATATTATCAATATATACCATACGTATAAAATGTTCGTCCTCAGGCCAAACTATACTATTATCACCGGAGTTGAATTGTGGATTTTGTTTAAAATAATTTAACTGTTGTTCTATCTCCATCCTTCCTTGAAAGTTATTATCCCCCCATTGTTTTTTATAACTAAATAAATAATTTAAAAATGATACTTTTTTCCAAACAGAATAAAAAAAATCGCTTTCATTTAATAAAAACAAGGAATATTGTTTAAACTTATTTAATTCTTCAATTTTTTTACGATTCCTTTCTTTAAGCGAACCTTCAGCGACAATAGGCACTCCGGTTGGTGTTTCGCCATCATATTTATATCTCTCTTTAAGAGTAATTATCCACCCCTTATAAAGAAGATTATTAGATTGACTATCTGCAAGTTTTCCCTCTTTATATATTTTTGACAAATCATCTCCTTTTGTCTCTCCTTTTGTCTCTCCCTCTTCTTCTACTTCCTCTTCTACATCGTCGTCTGATGTACTATAATCTACGGTTTCTTGGGACACGTCGTTTTGATGTTTATAGTATATATCGTCACTGCTAGTTGATTCATTGTCGCTCATTTTATATATAAAGATAAGATTCTTTTATTTTAAATTCAAAACTACTAAATATCTATAATATATTAAAATCTTATTAGTTTATATATGACAAAAGTTCCCCAAAGATATGTACCCAAAAAATTATCAAAAAAAGATAAAAAAAAGATAAAAAAAGAACTAAAAAAATCAAGAAAAGCCTATAAAAAAGGTAAATATTATACAAGAAAAAAAGTAAAATCATTTAAATCAAAGGTATCTCCACATATACTTAAGGCGCGTAGAATGTATAAGATAGATAAAATCCGTCCAACAAGAAAATTAGCAAAGGCGTCCAAGTGTAAATTAAAAGGATTAAAAAAAATGTTCCAAAAGGGACAGGGCGCATATTTTTCAAGTGGTAGTAGACCAAATCAAACGGGTCATTCTTGGGGATATGCAAGAATGGCTAGTGCTATAACTGGGGGTAAAGCATCTGCTGTCGATTTCAAAATAATAAAAGAAAACTGTAAAAAAAATAGCAGAGCTTATAAATTAGCTAAGAAAGCAAGAAAAACTTATAAAAAAGGAATGAAAAGAGTCAAACAAGTAAAAATAGGAGGCGGTGAATCCAAAAAAAGTGAACCCCAAATAATTAAAGCAGCAACTGTTGAAGATTATGAATTAGATATAATAAGAAGTATAACTATGGATACCTCAAAAGTTGTTAGTAGTATTGGTGATATTTTAAATAAGGCGAGTGAAGCTGAAGTACAACTATTAAAAGCACGAGAAAATGGGGGTCAAACTACTTTAATTACTAAATCAGGAACCAGTAACTGGGATAAAAGTAAATTTTATCCCGAAAAACAAAAAATTGTCGAAATGGCATTAACCGATGCCAAAGCAGAAGGTAAAGGAGAGAATCATATATTTTATCCAAAGGCTTCCAGAAGAGTTCCTATGTTAGATGATAATATGGGTCCAACGGGTTGGCTTTTAAAACATGAAAAATATGGTGGTGATTCACGAATAAATCTTTTTAATAAAAATAATTCCATAATTGTGCTTGCCAAAGACTATATAGACTATCGTAATAGAAATATACCTCTTTTTTTTAAAATATATCTTGATGCATTAAAAGGTAAGAGTAAAATTCATGGTAGGCTTAGTAGAAGTATAATAAAAGGATTTGATTCAATAAATACAAAAATACAAGAGGGAAATTTAGATAAAGATGGATTAAATCGTATTGGTATTGGTGTACTTTCATTTTGTCAAACGTGGGCAAAACAAAATCAAGAAAAAATAGATACTTCCAGTCCACAATTTTCAGTAATGTCTCCTCACTTTCAAACCCGTTTTTATATTAAAAATTTGGCTTCCTTGAAAAAACATATACCGGAATTTGATGTTGAAACAGAATATCAGGGAGTTCTTAAAAAGTTTGGTTCTTTTATGAAAGAAAAAGATTATAATGGGTCATTTGTTAATATAGATGAATTAATTAGATATAAATTAAAGTCAGAAGGAGTATTAGGTTATGGATATATAGATCCAAATCAGTATCTTGATATCGCTGGAGGGAGAAGAAAACGAGTAAAACAAGTAAAAATAGGAGGAAAATGGACAAAAAAATATAAAAAAAGATAAATTGTAAAATCCAAAAGGTTTTTCCCAAAAACAACATTGCAATTATGGACGGGTGACTAGAAAAGCAAACGCAACTTTTAACAAAAAGAATAATGTTAGTGGTGAAGTATTATTTGAAGAAGTAAAAAAGGGAGTAAAAGTAACATATGATTTTAAGGGATTAAAAAATGGTAGCCATGGATTTCACGTTCATGAAAAAGGAAACTTTAACGGAGATTGTAATAAAGCAGGTTCCCATTTTAATCCATCTGGTCATAAACATTCTGGAAAAAAAAACAGAAAACGACATATAGGTGATCTAGGAAATGTTATAACAAAAAATAGAGTAACAAGGGGAAGTTTTATTGATAAAAAAATATCTTAAAAGGAAAAAATAATATAATTGGTAGAAGTATAATTGTCCACGATCTTAAAGACGATTTGGGAAAGGGTAAAAATACAGAATCTTTAAAAACAGGAAATGCCGGAGCAAGACTTAATTGTGCTAAAATTTTAAAATCTAAATAAATTTCTGTAATTCTCTCCACTTTTTTTTTGAAGGACTTAAAAATATTGAATAATTAATTATTTTATTTAAATTATATATAAATGGTTGTAATTATATATGCTTTTATGATTTTACTTATGTACTTTTTAGCAGGTCTAAATAAAGCAAGGAATTTTTCTCAAACTGTAAGTGGATTAAAAAATATGTTTTTCTTAAAAAATCTTCCTAATTTATTTTATCAACTTGCAATATTTTTGGTTATTGTACTAGAAATAGTAGCACCATTAGTTATTTTATATTCATTACAAACTAATTTACATACAAATTTAGCATATTATTCAAGTGTGGGATTGGCTATTTTTACTGTATTAGCAACATTAATATATCATTTCCCCCCTTCCGGTGGTCAATATTACCCATTTATGAAAAATTTAACAGCAACAGGTTCTTTGATGCTTTTATCAACTTTATTTTAAATATAAATTAATATTATATAGATAATTATAAACTTATAATATTAACTTTTGTAATTACTGGTTTATGGGATGTTGTATTAAGATTTATGTCTTTACATTTTGAAAAAATACCTAAAATAATTCAAACTATAATGCCTTTTATCAAGGATTTAAAACCATATTTTAAACAACACACACTTTTAGCGGCTGCTCTGATAGCAGGATTTGTTGGAGCAACTACACAACCTTTTATATTGTATATTACACCTTTTCCAAAAAATATTATGAATCTTGGATATATTTTTAAATTTATGGCATCATCTTTTATTATTAGTGCTCTTTACGGTTTTATTATGAAATGGAGTGGTCTTTTTCCACATTTACAAATTCATTATTATGATAAATTGGGAGTAGTAAGAAGTATGTATCACGATGGCATTTCAGGATTAATAGTTCAAATTACTAATTTATTTTTATATTTTATTTATAAATATGGAACAAGCAAATGAAAAAAAATAGATAAAGAAGATAGCTTACATTCAATAAAACAATTATTATTATTATTAAATAATAATGTTGAAAAAACAATGGACAAAGTAGATTTGTTGGAGAGAAAAATAGACAATTTAAATAAAAAATTGAGGGAGAATTGTTAGATGAGTGTAAAAAAATGGGGTCACATATAGATTTTGTTGAACAAGTTTATGATAATGTCAATCATCCACTTGGTTATATATGTAAAAAGGTAGGATATTTAACAGGAAATACAGACGAACAATATACACTCACTAATTTAGAAGAAACACCTCAAGTAGAAAAATAAAATTGAATATATTTATTAATAAATAAATTAAGTTATTAATAATTAACAATATGAGTGAAAACAAGTCAATACAACTTGGATTGTGTTGTTTAAATACAATTCTGCGAGGTCAAAAACCATTTCCAGTATTCGCATCTAGAAAAATGATAATACGTACAATAAAAGAAAAAGGTATTGGAGCATTAAAGTCTAAAATAACTCAAAATTTAAAAGATGTTTTGACTATGATGGATTGGAATGAAGAAAACGGTATAAAATTCTTTAGACTAAGTAGCGAGATGTTTCCACATAAATCAAACCCAAGAGTAGAGGATTATGATTTTGACTTTGCATTAGATTTATTAAAACAAATAGGAGAAAAATCAAAGAAATATAATCAACGTTTAACATTTCATCCTGGACAATATAATGTAGTGGGTTCACTCAACGAAAAAGCATTTAAACAAACTTGTGTAGATCTTAAATATCATGCGGATGTATTAGATTTAATGGGTTTAGATAATAATTCAGTAATGGTAGTTCATGGAGGTGGAATGTATGGAGACAAAGAACTAACAAAAGACAGATGGTGTGAACAATACAAAATGTTAGCTGAAAATGTGAAAAAAAGACTTGTATTAGAAAATTGTGAAAAAAGCTTTTCAATAAGAGATTGTATTTATGTTTCAAAGAAAATAGGAATTCCAATAGTTTTCGACACACATCATTTTGAATGTTATAAATTAATGCATCCAAATGAAAATTTTGCCAAACCAGAAGTTTATATGCCATTAGTGCTACAATCTTGGATAAATAGAGGTATTAAACCCAAATTTCATGTAAGCGAACAAGGTTCAGGTAGATGTGGTCATCATAGTGATTATATAGAAGTAATGCCTTATTATTTGTTAGAAATACCGGTCAAATATAATATTGACATTGATATTATGATCGAGGCAAAAATGAAAGAACAAGCCATATTTAAACTATACGAAAAATATCCTTTCTTAAATTGTAAAATTTAATCTTTAATATATGAATTAACCCGACAGACATTTAAAACGCCTGTTAGGTAAAATAACATACTCGTTTTGATACAACATATAATTTATTGATATACATTATATAATGATACGTTCAATTATCACAAATAATTGTTATGGTACCCAATATTACACCGATGAAAATTATGAATATAAAACTCCATTTATTGGGTTATTTCTATTTGCGCCTTGTTACATAAACCTTTTAGAAAATTATAATAATTATATTAATAAAAAATTAATACAAATAAACAAAAGCAAGTATGGCGATTTAAACTATCCTATAGGGAAAATCGGTACTTCCGAAATTCATTTTCTCCATGAGAAGGATTTTGCGGAGGCAAAATCAAAATGGGATAGAAGAAAAAAAAGATTAGATGAATTTACAAAATGTATAATAAAAATGTGTGATAGAGATGTATTTGATGAAACTATACTTCAGCGTTTTTTAAATTTGGACCACCCTCGTAAAATATTATTCATTTCTAAAAAATGGAACGATAGTAGGTATAAAATTACAGATGGTATTAAAATAGTGAAAACAGAATATCAGAATGAATGTTCAAGTGGATATCAGTTATACAGAAAGTATCCACTTTTACAGTATCTAAAAGATTCTGATGAGAAAAAATGAGTTGTGATGTTGTTTTGACAAGTATCTTTAATGACAACGGTTCCGAGTCATTATATATTATAAGGGTATTTAAATGTCCGATGGTTAAAACAAGACTACCAATAACTGTATCCAAATGTATAATTAGTAATAATATTATTTTTCCATATTCCTATTTCTTCCAAATAACCCCCACTATCATAACTAAATATACAACCTTTCCATCCACATATATTTCCCTGTGTATCTATTTTATATTTTTTGTTATTTATTGTTATATCTTCCATAACTGATTCATTATATTCGCCACGACATAAGCGAAATAATGGACCACATATTCTTGGTGGATATCCATTTATATTTCCATATTTATCTACTTGTGACATGTTTATTTTTGTTTATTTTTGTTTATTTGTTATTAAATATTGTTTAATTGTATTCAATTTTATTATACTTTTATACTAAAATTTAAATCTATAATTATATTAATGAAAACAAGGAAAAGGCGAAGTAATAAGAACAATAAAACAAAAAAAAAAAATAAGAAACATAAAAAGATAAAACCAAAAAGAGTAAATGGAGAGATTTTCTTTAAAGACCATCCTGAATTTCGCCCAAATTTATCTCCAAAACAAATATTTAAAATGGGTAGTTTTGGAGGAACATATTGGAGACCTATCAAGTCAAAATTTTTCAAAGAAACTCTTAAAAATAAACATAAAAAATATCCAAAATCCTGGTGGAAAACTATACCAGAACACCATTTAACAACCCCATTTGATAAATATGATATAAAAATCAATAAATATGGTAAAAAAGTGGGGACAACTTTACAATTTTGGCAAAATAAAGGTTGGATAGATAAACAAGATCCATATGGATGGGTTCAATGGTATTGTGAATTTTATTTAGGTAGAAGAATCAACGATGACAAACGACAAATAAGTAGATTTAATAAATTAACAGGTCCCAAAGGGAGATTTAGAAAATGGTTAGTTACCCAAATCTTAAAAAAAGGCACTAAAAAAGATTGGAATAATTATACTATTAGTCCAGCGATAAGACAGACATTACAACATTGGGGATATAAATTAAAAAAAAAAGATTTTGACAAAGAAGTTAAACAAAGAAAATAAATAAGTTGTATTATAATATATGCAAAATTTACCAATAGAAATGAATTATGAAATAGGAAAATATTTATTTTCTTGTAAAAAATATCCAATATATATCAATAAAGAATTTACAGATATATTTAAATATAGAACTAAAAAATGTAAAGAAGTAAAAATATCTGGAAAAACATACTGTCAACGCTGTGAAAAAGATAAAATATGGAGAGCCAGGATGATTATGAATAATTTATTGACAGGATAAAGTCTTATTATATGTATATGAAGGTAATTCAAAAAAGATTTTTGGCATTTTTGCTTTTGTGCATACCTGTTAGAATAGCCTTTATTTTTATAGCAAATATAATAGATAAAAAATATTTGTCCTATTTGGGTTATTTAGCTATCTTACCTGCGTTAGGATTTGCTTATATATTTATATTTGGAAAACGCAAAACAGGAGGAAAAACATTCGGACAAAAAATTTGGTGGAATAATTTGCGTCCAATACATTCTATACTTTACTTTATATTTGCTTATCTAGCAATTAATAAAAGTAATAAATCTTATGTACCTTTGTTATTAGATGTGTTAATAGGATTTTTTTCATTTATTCTTTACCATTATGGAGTTGGTTCATTTAAAAAATTGATATAATTTAATAACTTAAATTTTGTTATTAAATTATGAAATAATGGGGTGTTTTGGTAAAACTCAAGACGAATGTCCGATTTGTTTACAACAAAAAAAATTAGAAATACAATGTAAAATATGTACGAATACTAAAATTTGTAAAAAATGCAATCTTGATTTATGTGAAAAAGGGTTATGTGGGAAATGTCCTGTCTGTAGACAACCAAATTGGAAAAAACACAAGAGTTCTCAAATTATACCTATATCAAAGATAAACCTGTTACCAAAAGAAAACAAAGTTATTACCGATATTATATTAACAAACCAAGATAATTGCACTAAATGTAAATATATGTTATTAAATCTGGTTGCTTGTATATCGCTGAGTTTGTTAATATATTCTATAGGTATGTTTACGTTGCTTATATTCACGACAAAGGAAGATTGGGACAGTTATTCTGCTTTATATTGGTTATCCCCTGTAATAGGATTAGTATGGTTATTACTTATTTGGAGTCCTTGTTGTTGTGGAAAGCATTTAAATAAAATATTTTGTAAAAAAAATAGATAATATATTTACACTATTATCAATGTGTTGCGTAAATAGAACATATTAACCTTTTTTTTCTTTCTTTCTCTCCACACTTGTATAAATAATCTTTAAATTTAGTATTACATAAATCAGAACCTTTGGAAAAAGCAGAAGCACCTTTATATTTGTTTCTACAATCTAACCATTTATCTCTCATTTTTTCACAATTATTTTTTTTTGAATGTGGTTTTCGTGGATTCATATTTATATTATAAATTAAATATTATATAAATATTCAATTTATTAATGTTTTTGCGTTTAGTTTTGTGTTTAGTTTTGCGAGTTTACTAAATTATAAATCATCTGTTAAGTTAATAAAAGGAAATAAATTTTTATCGGTTTTTACTTTTTCATATAACTTTGAATATATATTAGCTAGTTCAGTTAATTCTATCTGTGTATCGACGTGATACGACCTGATAGATGATTTTCCATCTAATCTAGATTGTTTATCTTTATATTGGCATAATTGAGATGAAATATAATACACATCCTTTGTTTTTTGTTCTCTATATAAAGTTTCAGTTAAAATATTACCGGATGCGGTGATTGTTTTATTTCCAGATGCATCAACAATTTCCTTATTATAAGAAGTAGCATTTGGGTTTCCACTTACATCTTCTCGTGAGACATCTACATAATATTTAATACCTTGGTGTTTCCTTATACGTATCTCTTTATGTGCAAAAGAAGCATAAGTTTGATTCGATGTGAATCCTCGTGAATCTTCAAAAACATCATCAATAATAATTCCCATTATATAATTAGTTAATATAAAATCTTTAAATAATTAATTATTTTATATTAATAATTAATTATTTTTTTCTTTTTGTTTTTCTTTTTTTTCTACCACCAAATCCTAATCTACTTAAAATACCCTTTTTAGTTTTTCTTTTCTTTTTAGTTTTCCTCTTTTTCTTTTTATTACTGTTTTTAACCCTGATTTTAACCCTGTTTGTATCTTTTTCAGCAGGAACATATCGTAAAAAATACCATTCATAATCTTTTGTATTTCTTTTATTTTTTAATTCTCTATATTTTTCTGCTTTTTTTTCACGCATTTTTTCTTTTGTTGCTTGGACGCCATAACAATCAGGACTAAATCTCCGTAACAACCCCTTTTGTCGTAATCTATTTTTTTGTTGTACCTTGAAAAGAAATTTACTCATACATAAAATACGATTGATGTCATAATATGGTCTATTTACATATATAAATGCTAAATAAAAACTTAACATAGTATCTAATGTGGCAACTCTTAATTTATTTGGACCTATATTTATAACATTATAACTATGACATGCTAACGGTTCGTATATAAATGCGACTGTTTCAACACCAACAGAAACTTCATAATGAGGGGCAATAATTTCCCCAACGCCCGGTTTTTTTTTAATGCTTACCTTTTTAAGATTTAAATCGTCAAGTCTTTCTTTTAATATTCTTGAGGCTGTTTCGGGATCATCAGATAAAACATCAAAATCTGGAATTTTGGGTATTTTTTTTCTTTTCAAATATTCAAGATTTCTTAAATACATTCTATTAGCATATGCCCCAAAAAATACACAGCCTTGACCCATTAATACATCCCGTACAGTATGAAAAATCTGTTCTTCTATATCCACCAATAATTCTTCTTCATCACTATAATCGTCAATAGGTTTTTTACCCCCAGACATCAAAGTTTTACTACCGTATTGAAATAATCTTTGGATATCTTCTACCTTACAGTTTTGACCCTTCATAGGATAATGTTTATTTAATAATGTCAATCTTTTTAATACTTTCTCCCATCTACTAACATCACCGTCTGGACGACTTAATTCTAAATACATTGCCATTCTTAAATAATCTGGAGGACAATAAAAAATATTAGCAACCTGTATCGATTTTTTATGAATATTTTTATATAATTCAGGGACTAAATATGTAATATCAGCTATAGGTATAAAATTTACAAAAACTTTAAACGTTCCCCCGTGCATACCCGCTTTTGCTTCTACTTCTTCATATCCTTTTTTATAATAGATATCCGCTAATTTTTTAGCATCTTTTAACGGTTCAGGAGAAAAAAAATCATAATCTGGTAATTCAGTAGCTTTATCATAAAATTGGTCTTGTAAAGGCAAAATATTATTAATGGCTGTCCCCCCGTAACATATTCTTTTGCTTACTTTTAAAAAATCTTCTACGATTCTAATAATATCCTTGACATCGGGATTATTGATTTTTTTCTTTCCTGATTTTTTTTCCATTCTATCCACAGCAGAACGCAACACTGCCAATTCGCATTCTTCAAATGTCATTTTTTTATCACAAACCATACTTAATATATAGTGTTATTAAAATATATTGAGTAGTAAATTATAATGGTGTTAAATTTATAATGGTGTAAAATTTATAATGAAGGTTTGTAAGCACCTCCAAGCATAGAAGTTTGTCTTGGTCCATACGAAAGTTTGGGATCTTGTTTCTTTGGTGGAGCGATCTTTTTCTCCCAATATCTCAGATGATCAGGTTTTAATCTAAATGAAGCTCCTTTTTTATTAAAGAAATTTATATAGTAGGACATTTGTTCGTCCATAACGGAATAATTCATCATTACAAATTGACAACCATAACTATGATGAATAGGAGCGGGTGAGTTTGATGATATTTTTGTAAAATCGGGCATAGTTATGCCTAAAAACTTTTTATTTTCCTCTTTTATTGATTCCGGGTCATATGCTTGGACTATATCTATATTTTTATAAACTTGGACGAATGGTAACCCTGTACCATCACTTCCTTTACCTGACATATTAACATACTCTTCGAATTCTGTTTGTCTATAATTATTTGTAGGGTCTTGAATTAATATAATTACTTTTCTTTTTAATTTTAATAATGGAATATTTGGTATTACATCTCTGCCAGACGTGTTATGCTTTCCATTATGACTATATTTTGGTCCTAAAAATTTGCCAGAAAAAGTTTTGGATATAGCATTTGCCATTATAGGATAAATATTGCGATTATTTGTCTTAATTCTAAAACTTAAAAATAGAGGATCATCGGGATTAGGACATTGTGATCCGTTAAATGCTAACATTCTAACATAACTCATAGCTTTTTTAAAAGGAATACTATTGTAAGTCCCCTTTAAACAATATTTGCCGTTTGTATTTGGCCCTGAACCAGCTGCTACAACTGGGGAGCCATTTACAGAATATATTTCAAAATCTAATAATCTAGCACCCTGTTTAATTACTGTTTTTAAGGGTATCATATCTACAAAATCTTTTTCAACATTACCACCACAACAAGAATTATAACTTGATGCCACGTAATAATCTCTTAATAAATGTTTATGATTAGGATTCCCTACCGCAATTCCTCCTATTTTTGTACCACCAAGCCTACTATAATCATCTAACATTCTTTCATTATTTGCGGATTTTAAACCCAACTTACCCCTTATATAAAGACTTAATAACCATATTAAAAATACTATAACTAAACATAAGTAAATAACACCCCATTTATTTTTGTTTTTTAAAATATTCATAAAATTTTGTTTTGCTTCATCGACTGTATTATTTACTCCTTCCATCGTTGAATTTGCCATACTACCTGCTTTATCCATTATGTATATATATATATCTTAATACTATAATAAATTTTAAAACGCTAAATTATAATTATATTTTTTTATTTAAAATAATTATATTATTATATATCAATATGACTGGAGGATTAATGAATTTAGTAGCATATGGAAGTGAAAATTTACTGTTTAATGGAAATCCTAAAAAAACATTTTTTAAAGCTACTTATCAAAAATATAGTAATTTTGGGCTTCAAAGATTCAGAATAGATTACGAAGGAACTAAAAGTTTAAATTTAAAAACAAATACCATATTGGATTTTAAAATACCACGCTATGCGGAAATGTTACACGATACATATCTTGTAATTAACTTACCAAATATATATAGCCCCTTTTATAATTATGATGCAGAAACATCGCCACCTGATAAGAACGGTCATGAGTTTGCTCCATATGAATTTAAATGGATAGAAGAATTAGGAACAAATATGATTGAAGAAATTAACATATACAGTGGTGGAACCACATTAGCAAAATATAGCGGAGAATATTTGAACTGTTTAAAAGAAAGAGATTTTGACACATCAAAAAAAAATTTATGGAATAGAATGACTGGAAATATTAAAGAAATAAATGATCCAGATAATTCACATGGTAACATTAATACTTATCCAAATACACAACACATAGATGACTCGTTAGACCCAGAACCATCTATAAGAGGTAGACAATTATTTATACCAATTGACGCTTTTTTTTGCGATTCAAGTAAAATGGCATTACCACTGGTAGCATTACAATATCAAGAAATAAGTATAAGGATTGAACTAAAACCTGTTATGGATTTGTACACAATAAATAATGTTGAAGAAACGCCATCCAATAATGGATTATCATATAGAATGAGACCAAATAAAAATATTTTGCACCACGAAATGTGGCGGTTTTTACAAGCCCCTAAAGATGAAAAAGCCACTACTAGTATGTATAATAAAAATATTATAGATTGGAATACCGATATTCATTTAATGGGTACATATATATTTTTAGGACAGGCTGAAAGAAGGATTTTCGCAGCACAAGAACACAAAATACTAATCAAACAAGTATACGAATATAATTTTTTAGATGTAAATGGTAGTAGAATTGTTGAGATTGAAAGTAAAGATATGGTTAATAATTATATGTGGAGATTTCGTAGAAGTGATGCGTATTTAAGAAATGAATGGTCTAATTATACAAATTGGCCTTATCAAAATATTATACCTCAATCATTACAGGCATTTAATATGCTTCCTAATCCAGCAAATCATTTTATTACTGGAAATATAGGTACTACAGGTTCGACAAACAATTATCCTATTAATTTAAAAGAAATTATGATAGATTTAGGTATAACTATGGACGGAGTTTATAGGGAAAAAGTATTACCTTCTGGAGTTTATGAATATATGGAAAAATATATGAGAACTACTGGTGGAGCAAAAGATGGATTATATGTATATAATTTTTGTTTGGATAGCAATAAAAGAACATATCAACCAAGTGGTGCTATGAATGTTAATAAATTTAAGAAGGTTTTTTTTGAGTTTAATACAATTGACGCTCCGTTAGATATTAGTGGTAGTAATATTGAATATATTTGTGATTTAAATGGAAATGCTATTGGTTTTAGAAAATCTGTAGCACAATTAAATCAATATAGTTATGATTTGAAAATATTTGAAGAACGCTATAACATTATGATGATTCAAGGAGGTAGAGTGGGACTAATGAACGCAAGGTAAGTTAAATTTCATATAATTTTTTATTTTTAAACATTATATGAACAGAAAAATGTGTATTGGTGATGGAGAATGTTTAAAAATAAGAAATGGAGAATATTATAGAGACAAAAGTTACAATTGTTGTTATTATTGTACTCCTGTTAAATGTCCAAATTATAAAGAATGTAAAAATTGTATATCTCAAAGAGAGTTAGATTGTTGGGACGGTCATCGTGTTTTATGTGAAGTTTTTTTTGAAAAACCCTCTCCCAATAAATCTATGACTAGACCTTGTACAAGATAATTTAGTATTTCCAAATAGAAAAACATATAATGTGTGTATAATATATATATATATGTCCGCTAATAATATAGCAGCATTATTTGAAAATAGAAGTTCTCCTACTCTACCAGAACTTCAAAAATTTGACCAAGAATTAACTAAAAGTAGCGGTAATATTTTTTTTAATAGAGAAAGATTTAACTCTAAAAAGCAATTATATGTAGCTGCTATGCAAAATCTTGTTAATACCGGTAGAATGTTTAATATGCACGGGGATCATGTTTGGAATTTAGGTATGACAGAAAGTGGTAAATCCAAACTCTCCCGACCACAAGCTGTCCAAGTTCCACCAAATCAAATTTGGGTTTTATTAACTAGAAAATATACTGTTACATATGCTGGAGCTCAACAAGATACTGCTAATTGGTGCGCATTTAAACATTTGTGTTGGCCTATAACTGGTGCCGTTGGTGGTGAAAGTGTTGATAATTGTTATGGTGCTGACCCTGTTTTTCTTGGACAAAGTAAAGATTTAGATTTAATGAAAATGTATGATATGGATAATAATGAAGATGCTGATCCCGTAATAACTATTGCTGATAGAATAAAAGCAAGAAAGAATGCAAAAGCTAAAAAAGAAGAAGAACAAAAAAATAAAGCTGATTTAAGAGCTCAAATTGGGGCAGGTGGAGTTGATGAAGACGAATGGGAAGATTTTGTTGATACACCGTTCAGAGCTCGCGGAAGAAATAAAAAAATTAATAATGATGGAAAGGAGTTATATTGGAACATACAGATGTTTTATGGTGGTGACCCCGAAAAATATGGACGGACTGACGCAGATCGAAAAACAAAAGGGTATGACGGTGACTGGTGTTATGTTCAGAGACATTTATTTGAACAAGCACAAAAGCAGGGAACAAATGGTGTTGTAACTGACCCCACTTTTAATAATTTTAAATTAGGAAAACATGTTCGTGACGAAAGGGAATGTTTCTTGAGTAATGGCGGTGAATTACCTATGGGCGCTTATTTACACCACTTAGATGGTAAACCTCATAAAAATGTTGCTTCAGAATTAAATATGAGAAAGCTAGAAGGGCAAGAAAAGGATAACGCACTTGATGAATGGAACGCATTAGCGAAAAAATTAAAAAGAAAACTTGGTCCAAAATTTTCTAAAACAGAGATGTATAAAAGAACACGATTAAGAGATTGGGGTGAGGATTTTTATCTTTATACTGGGGATTTTCAAACTCCCAAAGAGATGGTTGACGAAAAATTCAATAATAGTCATACACAAACGCAGGCCCAAACATATAAAAGCGCATGGGAAAATGTAGGTGTACACAGATCAATAAATGATACAGAAAAGTTAATGAATTATTATTATGAACAAGATGGGGGAGCACCATCAATAAATATATTATGTTCTTGTTCTCCTGGTTACGAAACACCCAATAAACCACGAGTGGATAGGAACTCCGTGGAGCTTGCCAATAACGAAGCACTAAGAGACAGGATAGAGTATCTTGGAAGAAAAGGAAATTATTGTAAACTGCGTGGTGCTTTTATTGACGCCGCATCAGGTGGAGAAGCTCGTCATCCAGGTATAACTAGTTTAGTACAGAGTTGTAACTCTCCAATATATCCACAATATGAAGATCATAAAGGTATTACATTAGCAGGTACCGACGATAGAGAAGCGTTTTATATAAATCTAGGTAAAACTTTTCAAGCAATTCAGGCGGGTGTTCCAGAGGAGATAGGCTCAGCGCAGCCCTACACATTTTCACCGTTAATATTTCTAGCCTATTATAATGCTGCTAGAAATCCCGCGTTCGCGGGTTCTAGTAGCGTATCATTAAATAACTTTGATAAACAATATAGTAGATGGTATAACGGCGATCAAATAACAAGAGGTATTCACAAAACGGAAAGTTGGATTTCAGCTCCGTCTATAAAAAGACATTTACTATTACCTTATGAAGGAGAAGTAGAACTAATCGACAAAGTAGAATCTGGTTTATTAACTCAAGGTGGTGCTAGACAGTTGCGTTTCAAATGGTGGGGTCTCAAATTCATTCCAGAAACAGACCAAACTGCAGCACAGTTAGTGCCCATTCAAGGTAGAAGATGGTGGAATGTATTTGGCGAGGGCAGTGGTGAAAGCAAGAGTAGCATAGATGCTATCCCTCCCCCCCCTCCTTCTACAATTTTCAGAGGTGGTTATAAAACAAAAAAACGAAGAAAGAAAAAAACTAAAAGAAAAAGAAGAAAAAAGAAGAAAAGAAAGAAAAAAACAAAAATAAAACGCAAGAAAAACCAAAAAAAAACGCACTATACGCAAAAAAAAAGGTATAAAAAAAGTAATCAATATGGAGGAGCAGGAAGAAAATTAGATATTGATAATGGATTTGTTACATACCAAACATTGGGTGACTGTATAAAAGAATTAATAGAAGCATCATTTAAAATATATAAAGATTTACTTGATAAAAACCAACAAATAACAATTGTTTGTGGCGGGCAATCACCAGCATATTATTGTTTGGCTATGATGAATTTTAAAATATTTAACCCAGATTTAGTCAATATTATTATTTTACCACATAGTAAAGGTGGACAACAATCAGAAGATCAAAAAAAAGAAAATATAGAGTATTGTAATAGATTAAAGGAAAAAAATATACAATTACGGAAAAAGGTGGTAATTATAGACGGGGTTCATAGTGGAACAGGTATTCTTGCGTTAGAAAGTGCACTTAACCATTGTTACCCAGGCCTTGATGTAACAAAAATAGCTATAAATGCGCGGCCAGGTGTTGCAAAAATACCAGTGGATAAGGAAATTATATTACCGTGTGAGCCTAAATTTTCAGATGTTTATCCAAGACTTGTTACTTCTTTTCATCCAAGATATTTTAGTGATTCATCAAAATTTATAACACAGTTTAACTTGGAGAATAATGCTATTGCTGAAATGATTATTGATGTGGCAAAAGATTATCCTTTCATAAGAGTTGAAGATACAGATTGGTATAAATTAAATAATGAAATTACCGAAGAAATTGCTAGAGAAAAAGCAATTCAAGAAGAAAAAGAAGCGGGTGAGAAGAAACAACAAGAAGGAGTAGGTCAAGTTTTTAAACCAATTGTATTGGAAAATTCTAAAAGATATAAATGTCCTGAATGTGGGGTCGTAAGTGGAACAAGTCTAGAACTTTCACATTACTTTAATTGTCCTAATAAATTTAAAAAGGCAATCGAATAAATAAAATTGAATTCATACAAATACTTAATTATATGAATTAACTCATAATGGAAATCTACAGATGTTTACATGACATTATCACAGAAGTGGAAAAACGAACAAATCTTATTGTAAGAGGAAGAACTTGTCACGGAACTCTTGTCTTAATTGATTTATATAAATTAAAATACAATCCAAGATTGGAGGGCGCAGAAGTATTTAAAATGTTATTTGGAATTAGCGATAATAACCACTTTGGTAAATTTCCTATGGGAAAAGACGAAGAAGGTTGTATTACAATAATTAGAGATTTACAAATAAATTCAAGACAATGGTATATATTTACTATATTCTTAGATACAGGAAGTGTCCCAGGATATGATGATTATAAATTGGGGAAAGATTACAAATTTAATGAAGTGTCGAATAATATAAAAACATTGCAAGAAATCTGTTGTAAATTTGGCGGAGTTCCATCTTTTGATGTATTTCGTGAAAACTTTTATAATGGAGAACAGGAATTAAAAATCGAGAAAATTATTGCTTCTACACCTGAAAATGATGAAAATTGTAAATATCAATGGAGAAGAGTAAAAACTGATGCGGCGCATTGTACTCATCCAAATGAAAATAATGGTTGGAGTTGCGCGTCTACCAGTGTTGTAGAAGAAGGGATACATTTTGTTGGTTACCATAATTATCGTAGAGATTGGGATTGGAACAAAGAATTTCTTGATTATACATTAGATGATCCGCTTGAAAATACAATTGGACCAAATGATGAACTTCCTCCATTTACCTTAAATGTCTAATATTATTTCTTGACTATTTTCAAGTCTAACAGGTATTAAACTTTTTATTTTTTCATAATTTATAGTTTCATTTAATAATAAATCTTTTGCTATAGATTTTACACATCTTTTATGTTTGGTTAATAATTTAATAGTTTGTTTTTCAATATCTTCAACAATATCTTTACATCTTACCATTATATTACTGGTAAGTTGTTTTCCAATTGTTCCCATTACTTCTGGATTAAGTGGTCCAATAGTCTCGTTCATTCCCCATGAATTAGTATATCTTGCAATAAGTATTGATATCTTTTCAATATCATCACTAGCTCCGGTAGAAACATTACCGTATATTATTTTTTCTGCGCTTCGACCTCCTAATAAAACACTTATTCTACACAAAACTTCATCCTTTGTCATTAACTTTTTATTGGTTGCTTTTTGTTGACTATATCCAAGACCTGCTTCTCCTCTTGGGATAATACTAACCTTAACCGGTTGTTCTGTATGTTTTAATAAATACCCCATTAAACAATGACCGGCTTCGTGGTAACTAACCCTTTTTCTCTCTTCAGGTGTCATAGTTCTTTCTCGTTTCTCTCTACCTATCATAACTTCATCAATAGCTGTTTGAATATCTATTTCTTTTAATGTATTTTTTTCGTTGTTATTTTGAATAGCCAATATTTTTGCTTGATTTGCTATATTTGCTATATCGGCACCCGATAATCCTGATGTTCTTTCAGACATTACATCATAAGATATTTTTTTAGGAAGTATTATATTTTTTAAATATAATTCGCATAATTGTTTTCGTTCATCATTATTTGGTAAATCGAAATAAACTTTTTTATCAAATCTACCTGATCGAGTCAAAGCAGGATCTAAAAATTTTACAAGATTTGTCGCAGCAAACACCATAATATTATTTTTCTCTTCAAATCCGTCCATTTCTGTTAATAATTGATTTACAGTAGAAGCTCTCTCAGAATTATTTCCTAGCTCTCTTTTTGTTCCAATTGCGTCAATTTCATCAATAAAAATAATACAATTTGGTTTTCCTTTTGCTTTGGCAAATAATTCTCTTACTCTTTTTGCACCAACACCAACATACATTTCTATGAACTCAGATCCAGAGGCTGTAATCAACGGAATATCTAATTTTTTAGATAAAGTTTTAACCAACAAAGTTTTACCTGTTCCTGGAGGACCAGAAAGTAATATTCCTTTGGGTAATTTTACACCCCATTCTTTGTATTTTTCTTTATTTTTGATAAAATCCATATAATACCTTATTTCATCCTTCACAGATTCTAGGCCTATAATTTTACATAATGAATCTTTTTGGGGTTTTTCTTTTTTTTCTTTTTTACCCCATCCTTGTTTATTTGCAGTATATATAAATAGAAAAAAAAATATTAATATTAGAAAGCCGTTATCGTTTTTAGGTTCCGGTGGAGGAGAACTAAACCATTTCATAATATATAATAAAATAATAGTTAATCTCTATTACTTTTATGTAATATTTTTTTGTCTATTTCACAGAATTGTCCCCATTCTTCTTCAAATTGTTCTATTTTGTTATCTATTGTTCTAACCGCATTTTTTTTTGTAAAATATAAAATAGTTGATAATATTTGAATAATCTTATCAATTAACGAACACATAATTGTTTATATAAAAAAATATTTATTAGTTTTAAAGTCAATTTTATAAAAGTAGCATAATATCCCAAGCATAATTGGCAATATAGTCGACTAATACTTCTGGTATTTTTTTATTATGGAGTTTCATTAATTCTTTTTTATATAAAGCATGACGTGCGTTAGACACCAGTATCTTTGCGTATTTGACAATATCTTTTCTTACACCCAAATCAAGACTTTCTCTTCTATGGTCAAATATTGGGCGAAAAACACCGTCTATATCGTACCCAATACAAATATATGTTTTATTTACCCAGAAGGCTAATCCTTTATTAACCAATGGATGATTTTTTTTATTAGAATAAAGCTTATCAGGGTAAGAATTATATATATCCATTTCTAAAAGCTTTTTTGAATTACTATTGTGGTTTTCACTATCACCAGCAACCATCCCAATAACATATTTTCTATATTGTAACACACCAATACGACGGGTTTTAGCTTTATAATATTGATTAAATCTTGGCATTTTTGAATAATAAACATTAATTAAGATTTAAATTTTTCAATTTTCTAATCCCCATCGCCCCATCATTTGAACTTTATACTTGTTCTTGGGAGTAATATACCATCTTTTCTTGCTCTTATCCCACTTTGCTCCTAATTTTTTTGCTTCATCTTTTTCGTCAAATGGCACCTTTAAATAAATTTTATTTTTTGCTCGTTGATATGGACAGGATTTTACACCTATTGAAAGATTAGCAAGTCTATCTGCGTGTTCGTTACCAAGAGAATGTTCGTCTTCTAATCCAGTATGTGCCTTAATATGGATAAACTTGATATTATTATATTTTTTACAGAAATTATAAGCAACCTTCACAATTTCAACATTTGGTATATCTTTTCCCTTATTTGTCCAGCCTTTTTTTGACATTTTCTCTCCATAACTTGTACAACATCTCATAGAATAAGAAGAATCTGTATAAATATTTACAATTTGTCCTTGTTCTATTTCATCTCTTAAAATAGTCAACGCTTTTATAATAGCTAATAATTCAGCCCTGTTGTTTGTTTGTGGTCCTGTAAAAGATTCACTTGTATTTCTTTCATCATCAGTACCAAACCAAATTCCAAACCCAGCGTGAGCATCACTTTTTCCATTATTAGAACAAGCCCCGTCTGTGTATACATTTATTGGTTTCTCCTCGCTTAGTGGTTTTGTGTTTTTCCTAATAACAAAATTATCCATTATTAATATAATAATTTTGTTTATACTTTTATATCAATTTAATTTCTGAACATATTCCAAATAGAATTATATGGGTTTGGGCGTTTTTTGGGATCTCGAGGTATACCATTTTGAATTCTAACTTTTTCTGATATTTGTTTTTCATACATATCACTTGAACCACCCAATCTATTATTACTAGCTAATTCTTGTTCTGCTTCAGCAAACGCATATGAACCTTTTCCGGTGAGTTTTGTATTATCAATATCAAAAATACCACCTAGAGAATTAGTTTGAGAACTTATCCTTGAATTATTATTAATTTTGTTATTTCTAGATATTGAACCCGTTGTCAAAATACCATTTATAAATCGAGTTATAAGATGATTTGATGAATCACTATTTTCTGTTTGGTGTTTATGAACTAATTTACCTACTGCTACAAATTCATCAGTTGAAATATTATTGGGTAATTCGAAATGTTTTATATCAGATAGCTGTTTCATAAAATTTTTTCCAATATTATAATAATCACCCTTATTGGTTTTTTTTGAATTTTTGATTGCCATTTCAACACTAATATTATCAAACAATCCTGGTCTTGTTCTTGCATACCCGTATTGATTTTTTGGCATTAAAATAGAGCCACATTGGTCGCAACTAGAGTTATTAACACCGTCTTTAACCCAAGGACATTTTCTATATGCTTTACCGTCTAATATTTCATCCGCACAATCTTTATTATCATAATGGGGAAATTTACAATCATTTGGACAAATTCCTTTACCAGGTCTTACTAAATAATTATTGGGAAGTTTGTATTCAGTTTCTTCATACTCCATCTTTAATCTATATTTTGGTTTGGATGGAGGAGGTGGGGGTGGTGGAATCGGGATTTCCGGTGGAAGGGGAACCCAAGTAGGGATTGTTACTGTTCCTGGTACCACAGATCCGTCTCCACCATCCTTTCCAGAAATACCAGCCTTACCATCTAAACTGTCATTACCGTCTAAACCATCCTTACCATCCTTACCATCCTTACCATCTAAACCATCCTTACCATCTAAACCATCCTTACCATCTAAACCATCCTTGCCGTCCGCACCACTTTCACCTTTAGCACCATCAACTCCAGAAGGACCTGGTGGAGCTTTAAACTCAACCCAATTCATAGAACTCTTCGGTACAGCCTTGGCTGTAAAGGGTTCTCTTGTAAATAATCCATTATATATATTTTTGAACCCCGAGGCTATCCACATAGAATTACCTGACCCAGTAGATGATTTTTCAAACACATAATCTCCTTTTATGTAGTCATCGCCAATATTAAATTTACGAAGTTTCAAGCCAGTCCCTGGGTTACCGGAAGCACCTGCTTGTCCGGTAGCACCAACATCTCCTACGGTTCCCTTTTCACCTTGTACTCCCGGTGGTCCTGTTTTGCCTTTATCACCATCAGTCCCTTTATCGCCGTCTTTTCCTTTATCCCCTTTATCCCCTTTATCACCTTTATCACCCTTTTCTCCGGGGGGGCCTGCTGGGGGTTTAAACTCTGTCCATTGGATACCTGATTTTGGATTCGCGTCTGCTGTAAATGATTTTTTTGCTATCCACATAGCATCATTGAAAAATACATAGTCTCCTGAGTTATAGTTTGTACCAACAGCAAAGGTTTTCAATGTTAGTCCAGTACCATCTGTACCTTTAACGCCTGGTTTACCTTGGACGCCTGGATCACCTTTATCACCTTTGTCGCCTTTAACACCTTGTGATCCTCGCACACCTTTACTGCCTGTCGTACCAGCAATACCTCTAGCCCCGTTATAACCGCGAGGTCCCTTACTACCTGAGTAATAATGTGTGTGTTTCGGAGCCCCAGCATTTGAATGACCGTGTCCGCTTAGCCAGGTATTTGATGCTCCTCCGGTAGTAGCACCCTCTTTGAAACCCTCGATCTTTATTTCACGTCCTTTGCGCCATGCGTCCATCAGCATGTCATAGCCATATAAATTTATAATGTCAGATTGTGAAACAAACCCTTCGCCAAATTTACCTCCTGTATTCCAAGTGTCCCTAATATCATTCCAAAAATGATACAACGTAAATATAATCATAATTATTAATATCAACATAAATAATGGATTCATATATATATATAATTTAATAATATATTAATTTTACTAAATTATATTTTAGTACAAGCTATAAACTGAATCATAAGGTTTTCCCTTTTCATTTTTCTCACACCCTTTCCATAAACATAAACCATTTTCAGATTTTTCACTATGATGTTTTGTTGCTTTAGCTCCGTAACCAAGCATGGAATTACCGTTATCATTATACATACCAGTTGTTGACATTTTAGCAGTTGTTCGTGGTGATTCCCAATCTACTTGACTATTTGAAATAGTAGTTCCTGCTAAAATATTATTAACAGAATTAATGAGTTGTTTTTTCATAACATCATTTTGGGGGCCGGTAATTTTTTCGTTTTCTTGTATTTTAATTTTTGCTATTACTCTACCTAACAATTCAAAATCATTATTATCTATATTGGGTAAAGCCACATTTCTAATATTTGATAAATCTTGCATAAATCCCTTGGCAATTCTTATAAAATTACTTTGTTTATCAAGAGTAATATTTATATCAGATGGTATTAAATTTTTGTTAGCTAAAACAGTTGTCATTATTTTTTCATTAAATAAAGTATTATTCCCAGACTGTGTAGCCAACGATTGTGTAGATTGTATTCCATCTGTTTTAGTCCCCCATGACGGATTGTTTGGTTGAACTGATGTATTTACTTGACCGGTCTGTAATGTTGTGGCTTGAGGAGAACCATTAGGTATGTCAGCTTGTTGTCCTGCGAATGATGGTTGTTTTGGATCCATATATGGTTGTTCTGGTACCATATTTGGTTGTTTTGGGTCCATATTTGGTTCATCATCTGGGTTAAATATTTTGATTCCACAAGCATTACAATCTTGTTCGTATTGGCATTTATTAGGTTCTAAAGTAGGATTAAAACATGTATAAGGACAACTTTTTTTAGGTTGCCCTTCTTGAGTAATATTTTTACAATTAGCAAATGGACCGGTTGGTGCTATACAACCTGGTTTGCAATTTTCAGGGACATTTGATTCCATTGGAGTATTAATACCTGCTCTAGAATTAGTTGTTCGAGATAATACTTGGTCTCTGTTTAAATTATTTGGATGTGTTGGATGCGTTGTTGGTGCTACTGGTGCTGCTTGTCTTCCCGCAACTTTTACCCATTTCTTGTCTTTACACAAAAAGTTTCCAGCTGAAGCACCTGGAACGCCCATAGGACAAAATTGCCCTTCGATCTCACAATCCCACCCAGAACAACTAGTGGCATCGGTTATCACAGCTGTAGTTGCTTCTGTTGATTGCTGTGGTGCTGTGGGTACGAATATTATATCTTTTACTTTGTAATCCCCACCTCGTCTAGCAGAGTTCCAAATCTCAATTGTGAGTTCATCAATAGAGTTACAATCATTAGTATGGCGATTTTCGATAAAATTTCCATTAGAATCGACAGACGCCATCTTGAACCAACCCCCATCAGACCCACCGAAAACATATATATTTTTACTTACTTTAAAAGGTATTTGGTTTTTCCATTCCTTTCCTTCGTTTGAAATGAATGTACCTTTCTGTGGAACTTTTTCGTCTGTGGCTGCTGGTGGTGGTGTTGGTCTGTATTTAGGATGATTTATTGGTTGTTTCATTTGTGCTTCGGTACCGCCTTTTCCAAAGAAAGCCATTCCAGAATAGTTTCCACTATTATAAGCATATAATCCCTTGGTTGAATAACTTCCACCGAAAGCATAACCTCCTCCGCCTATTTTTAATCCTAATGATTCTGCTACTTTTTTACAACTATCTTCTGTCATACAAACATTACTCGTCATACCTTCAGAAAATGTATTTCCTGTATTAGACCAATTGCTATAATCTATATAAAAATGATAAACTATAAAACATACCATAGCTACCAAAAATAACATTATAAATAAACTTGATATCATTATATATAATTTATAAATATAATATTTATTTTACTAAATGTGTATTTAATTGTTGACTTACAACTACAAAAGTAACACATTTACTAATATGTTTCATTTTATGAGCGTTGATATAAGCACACGTCGATCTTATTCCACCTAAATAATCAAGAACAGTATCTTCTAATACTCCTTTATATTTTACTTTTATCTCTCTTCCTTCACTTGACCTATATTTCGCCATTTTCCCGTAATGTTTTTCCATAGCAAGTTGACTGCTCATTCCATAAAAAAGTTTAAATTTCTCCCCATTTCTTTCAACAACATCACCAGGATTTTCATCGTGTCCTGCAAATACACCCCCACACATAACAAAATCAGCACCACCCCCAAATGCCTTTGCCATATCACCCGGACAAGTTATTCCTCCATCACCAATAATAAATCCACCACACCCATGAGCTGCGTCGGCACAATCTATTATAGCGCTTAATTGCGGAACACCTACACCTGTCTTTAATCTTGTTAAACAAGCACTTCCAGGACCAATTCCTACTTTTACACCATCTGCTTTACCATTTATTATAAGTTCTTCTACCATTTCTCGTGTAGCAACGTTGCCAGCAATAATAATTTTATCCGGGAATACAACTCTTAATTTTTCACAATATTGTACAACTTGTTTCATATATCCGTTTGCCACGTCGACACAAATCCATTTGGCATTAGAATATTCAACTAATTCATATAAGCTACTTATTTGACTTTCATCAATACCAGTTGAAATCATAAAATAATCAGGGTCGAGAGGTCTATTATTTGAATTTCTTTGTTTGAAATCTTTAACATTATAAAATTTATTTAAACATGTAATCATTTTATACTTACTCAAAACATCATATATTTCAAATGTGCCGGTCGTATCCATATTTGCCGCGATAATAGGTACGCCTTTCCATTTCAAAGTTGAATGGACAAATGTGAATTCTCTTTCCAAATCAACTTCACTTCTTGATGAAATAGTAGTTCTTTTAGGACGAATTAAAACATTATGAAAGTCTAATTGAGGTGTTGTTTCTATCTTCATTATGGATAATTAATTACTGAAATTTTAAGTTATTTATTATATTTAATTTATATATATATATATGCCAGGATTATTAGATAAATGGAAAAAAAAAATACTTGAGACTAAGAGAAAGAAAAAGGTGAAAAAACCATTAACAATAAAACAAAAAATAGCTTATTCTTGTTTAGCTATAATAATTGCTCCCCTATTACAATTATTTTTTATTTATCATCAAGGTAGTTGGTTAGATATTGTGTTAAAATCAACAAAAAATTCCACATTTTTAAAGGAATCGTTACCTGATGGAGAGGGAATGCCATATGGAAAAGGCGATCAGGGTTCGGGAATTACTTGTAAGAAAATAAAAAAAATTTATAATCAAAATAACCCACAACAACCTATAGATGGAGTTACCAAGCCAAATCCACAAGAGGGTGGTGGTAAAAAGAAGAGATATAAACAAAAAGGTGGATTCAATAAGGATGTTAATGAAAGGAAAGATTTCTTCGATTCTACTAAATATGGAATGCCTTATAATTTGATAGAAAATGATAATTTCTTAATGAATGGTATTGGAGAATATTTCAAAACATTTTGGCAGTATCAACGCATGGCTCTTAAAATGCTTTTAGAAACGGTAAATGAGTCTATTTTTAAGGATCACAAAGAACCAACTAATTTAGGAGAACAAGTCTATGACGTTCTTAAATTTATTGTTGTGCTCCCAATATTAAATATAGTAACGCATTTTGGTCAATATATTACAAATTTTATAATATTATTTTGGGCGGCTTTCAATAACCAAACCTTTTTAATAATTCCGTTATTTATATTTGCGTTGGGTTGTATATTTTTTGGATGGATGGGTGGATTTTTCTGGCCTTGGGGTTTGTTTTCAATATATTTAACAATATTCAATCTTAACCCAAATCCTGACAAATTATCTAATTTTAGAAACTATGGTAAAAAATATAAATGGTTGTGGTGTTTTTCAATAGCAGCAATGTGGGCTATTTCTATAGGAGCTATTTGGGATTGGCATAGAGATGCAATGATATTTATAGGTATAATTTGTGCTTTATTTGGTCTTGGCATGCTTGGTATTTCAAGATTAGTTTAAATTTATATAATTAAATATAAAATTATATAAAACAATCACTCTAAATTTTAATATAATTTAGATGGGTAAAAAAAATAGAAAAAAGAAAACAGTAAGCCCTAACGGAAAACCATTCGTTAGTGTATGTACTCCAACATATAATAGAAGAAAATTTATACCACAATTAATAAGATGTTTCAAAGCACAAACATATCCAAAACAATTAATGGAATGGATCGTAATAGATGATGGTGAAGATAGCGTTGAAGATTTGTTTAAAGGGGTTGAGTGTGTGAAATATACACGAGTAGAAAAGAAAATGAAATTGGGTAGAAAAAGAAATTATATGCACGAAAAATCAAAGGGAGAGATAATTGTTTATATGGACGATGATGATTACTATCCCCCAGAAAGGGTAAATCACGCTGTAAATAGATTAAGAGCTGTGCCTAAAGCATTAGCAGTAGGAAGTAGTATTGTTTATATTTATTTTAACGATTTAGATAAAATATATCAATTCGGTCCATATGGACCTATGCACGCTACAGCTGGTACATTTGCATTTAAACGAGAACTTTTAAAACAAACTAAATATGATGATGATGCTGAACTTGCGGAGGAAAAGGCATTTTTGAAAAATTATACAGTCCCTTTGGTTCAGTTAGACCCTTTGAAATCCATTTTAGTTTGTGCTCACCAATATAATACATTCGATAAAAGAAGACTATTGGTAAATCCTCATCCCAACTTTGTTAGAGAAACAAAATTAAGACCAAAATTATTTATACGCGATAAGACAATGCGTGAATTTTATACTACTATTTAAAATATAATATTTATAAATATTATATGTTAGGTTGGATAAAAACGTTGACAAAAAAGTTTGGTAAGTTGCCATCTGTAGGACAATTCGCTATTGCTATTGTTATTATGCTTGTAATTAGGTATCTTTTACATCTTGTAATTTATTCTAATTATTTGTCTAGTTATTTAGAAAATTTTGGAAATCCAAAGGAGCTAGTTTATTTTCACATGAATGGTTGTGGGCATTGTAAAAGATTTACCCCTATATGGGATGAGTTTTCTGGAAAATATAATGGAGAGGTTAAACTTAAAAAGTTGGAAAGAAATGAAGCTGGTGGTATGCTTGATAAATATGAAATTCAAGGATTTCCAACTATATTACTTTTAGACGAGCAAGGTAATAAAAAGGTTTTTGAAGGCGAACGTTCTATTTCTGGATTAGAATCTTTTATTAATCAATAGGTACAATACAATTCAAAAATCTATAAATTCTATTTATGTCTAATTTATTGATTTCATAATTATTACTTTCAAATAACTCAATTATTTCATCAATCTGATATTTTGATTTCAAATAACAAAAATATGATAACATATCTTTAATATCCATATTTAATTGTTTGCATAGATTTTGAATAAACAAAGAATTATTATATTCGGTAGAATATTTTGTTAAAACCTTTGTAAATCTTACCTTTTCTGGGTCAAATTTAATATTTTTATCACCATATTTTTCGTGATACAAATGATTGTTATAAAATGTTTTAACCAATGAACTCATTTCGTTAAAAATCCAAATTTGTTTTTGAAATGTAATTCTATCAATATAATCAGCAAAGGAGACATTTTTTAGTATATTAGTATAAAAAGGTATTGTATCTTTCTTTGGCAAGTTTTCTAATACATCAATTATGTTTTCGTGATATAATAGTCCAACACTAGTCCTATCTGTTTCGTTCATTAACTCTGTATGTTGGTGTAATTTATATTCATTATTTAATAACTTTTTAATTATATCTTTTACATCTTCGTTGTAATTTTTTTTTTGAAACATATTTTGGATAAGTTGATTTTTTAAAATACTTTCTTGATTTTTATAAATATCAAATGTTGATTTTAATTTTCGTAGATCTCCTTGTATAAACCCTGTCATTTTATTTTTAAATTCTGCTTCTAAGTTTGGCATCAAAATAGTAACAATATTTTTTATTTGACTTTGGGTTGGTGTTTTTAATTCCACCGTTTCGCAAATTTTTATCATTTCTTTTATTTTTTTATCAATGTGGTAATTACCGATACAAATAATTGGTATCATTGTGGTATCTTCTTTTTTTTGTTTTTTTGTTTTTTTAGGTCTTATTAATTTTATTAAAGTATTAATACCACCTTTATCTCCACTGTTCATTCCATCTAACTCATCCATCATAATCGCAATTTTTTTACTCTTTTTTTGCATTAAACTTAAAACATTTTTATCGCTCATATTATGTTTTGTAATTTGGTCAACAATTGATTTATTTCTTACATCCCCGGCATCATATTTTATTATATCATAATTTAATTTTTTTAATATTTTCTCTACAAATATTGTTTTACCTGTTCCAGGAGATCCATATATATACATTCCTCTTTTTGTCAAAACATTTTTCTTATTCTCTTCAAAATAGTTAAGACATTGAATTAGTTTTTTTTCATTTTCTTCTCGACCTAATAATAAATTTAAATTTAATTGGTCCATTTATTAAATATAATCTTTATCCTTTTAAATACTAATCCATTTTTTTTCATATATATATATATACCAACTTCCTTACATTTTTTGAGATCAAAAACAAAAGTGGAGAGATATTTTAATAATTCTATCTTAAAATTATTTTATCTTGATAAATTAATTTTTTATTTTTAATAAAAAAAAGTAAAGTAGATATCAAGGTAATTATTAAATATATATGAATAATCGTAATAGGTATCTATAATAAGAAGAAATCTTGATATTTGATTTATAATGCTTTTCACAATAATATTTGTTTGTGACAAAGATTTAATATGTATAAATGAATAATCTCTCCAACTTCTGGAAGTTTATTTTTTTTTAAAAAGACATTTGACATTTAGATTTATTTCTTTATATCAAATTAACAATATCTAGGTCTTCCGTCTGTTTCCGCATTGGTAATACCATCCCACCCAATTTGACAGTCTTTAGCGAATTTACATTTTTGTTTCATTGTCATTTTAGAAAAATCTGAAGGCGAAGCACACTTATTTCCTAAATTGTTAGTATTATAACATTTTACACCATCCGCACCCAAAGACCAAAAATCCGGACATTGACCGGTTTGTGGAGGGAATATCATATTTTTTTTAGCACCTGTCATCATCGTTGCTATAACTATCATTATAAAAACAAATAAAACTATAGAAACTGTTAAAACGTTTGTTTGGAAACTCATTATATAAATTAATTTATATAATATTTTTTTATACATTTAATATAAATGAACGCAAATGGTAGAGTAAATATATTAGATCCTATAAATAATAGTGTTTTTCAGTTATATGATAAAATCCCTATTGATGAGAAAACAACAAATTATAGAAATGCTTTAACAGGCAATACAGAACCCAATAATTTGTCTAAAACCTTTTTTTCAGGTGGAAATATTCTTATACTACAACACGGTCTAATAGCAGGAGTGTACAAAAGTTCTGGAGGCAGTTTTCAAATTGGTTATCAAAACGAAGATACTTTAAAAATAATAATGAGAAGCATTTACTTACAACATTCGGCAAATCTACCAACAAATATTACCGGTCAAGTAGAACAGCTAAATGATCTTGTATTAGATTACTCAATACCACAAATATGTGGTGAAGCTAAAGGTTATGTAAAGTATAAAAATGATGTTAGTACATTACCAATTCCCCTACAAAGAGGCAAGTCAACATACTCTAATAATATTTTAGAACTTAAAAACTTTTTTTAATTTTTCTTTTAATAAATTATTATACTTAAAAGAAAAATATGATTATATAATTGTTTAGAATGTTTAAAAAAATATTTAATCTTTTATAATAATTATACTTATTTATGAATTAATTATTTTTTCTTTTTTTTTTTAATATTTTTCTTTTTAATTTTAATTTTCGCACCAACACCTTTACTTCTACCAATTCTATCTGTTTGATATTTATTATATTCTTTCTCTAAATCTTTTAATTCACTTAGCCACATTTGTTCGATAGTGGTAACTTTAATTTTTTCTAACTCACCTTCCTTTTCTCCCTTTTGTTTTAATAATTTATCATAATTTTCTTCTTCAACACTATCAATTGTCATATTTCTTAAATATTTATATTCTTCATCGTCTCCAATAATGTCGTATTCTTTTTCTTTTAACATTTCAATAACCTCTGTCTTTTTCTTTTTACGCATTATTAGAGTGGGTGGTTCAACAATTTGTTCTTGAATAAATTTTGCCTTATTGCTTAATATTTTTACATCTTTTTCTAAAGAGATAATCATATGGGCCTTTCTTAATTCATATGCTTTATATCTCACAGGATAATACTTTTCAATAATTTCATAAATATTTTGATATTTTTTTAATTTTTGTTCTTCATCGAACAAATACATATTTGAAGTTGATTTTGTGGTTGTTAAACCAAATACCTTTTCTAACTTTGAAATGTTTTTTGAAAATTTTTTAGAAACTAGATTTGGTAATACACCCATATGTAACTTTACACTAAATTCAATACTAGTATCAGTACAAGAATCGGTGTATGATTTTACGATAGGGATTTTCTTTTTCCCTTTAGCATCCTTATCTTCCATTAAACTCTCTAAGTAAGCTTTATATGTAGTCGTCCATGTCCCAATAGGGAGTTCTGTGATTTTAATAGAATTATAACTTGTTACTTCAAATTTACCCTTAACCAAATATTTCTTATATTGAATTCCGTCCTTTGCTTTATCCATATATTCAATAATTTCTCCTGTAAATCCTTCATAATAAGGCTTGATATCCCCTGTATATTTTTTTACTTTTAATTTACATTTCAAATAATCAATAATATGAATAGGGTTATAACATAATCCTTCATAACTGAAACCAGTTCCAATTCCTTTACCACCATTTACAAGAATCATAGGAATGATAGGAGTATAATATTCGGGCTCAACTGGAGTTCCATCGTCATCCAGATAATTCAATATAGGTTCGTCCGCCTTAGGGAATATATATCTTGTAATTGGAGACAAAGCTGTGAAAATATATCTTTCACTAGCATGATCTTTACCACCATTCAATCTTGTTCCAAATTGTCCTAAAGGTAATAACGTGTTAATATTATTTGACCCCATAAATTCATGGGCCATTCCAATAATACCCTTATTCAAACTCATTTCACCGTGATGATACGCTGAATGTTCGCTTACATATCCTGAAAATTGTGCTACTTTAATTTCATTCACTAGATTTTTTTTAAAAGCAGCAAACAAAACTTTTCTTAAACTAGTCTTCCATCCGTCAATTAAATTCGGAATACTTCTTTCACAATCATATTTTGAGAAATGAATCATTTCTCTATCCGTAAACTCTTCAAATTTTACTAGATTATTTTCTGGATCTAAAACTAGGTCTTTGTCATAATTCCCCAACCAATCTTTTCTATCATCTGCTCTTGTCTTGTTGAAAACCTTGTCAATAGCGTCATCACTCGTTTCTCCATTATATTCAAACATTACAATTTTCTTTTTCGAAAAATATTCCTTAAATTCTTTCGCCGTGCTCGTCCCCAAACCTTTGTAATATTTTACCTTCCAACCCTTAGCATCGTTATTAGCTTTTTTCCATTCTTGATAAGCACTTTCACTATAAAATGCCTTTGCTTTTTTCCCTTTAGTTGCTTTTAAAATTGGAGTATTCATAAATCCTAGGAAATTAGGGAGTTTAATTAAATCGTACCATTGAGAATGAAACATATTAATACACAACCCTTTGATATGACTTCCATCCAAATCCTGATCTGTCATAAATAATAGTTTCCCGTATCGTAAAAGTTTTTTTGCTTCTGCTTTTGTATAAGTTTTACCTGTAGTCAAGCCTAAAATTTTTTTAATATTTGTAATTTCAGCATTCGCATTAATTTTATATTGGGCCGCATCTAATGTATTCATTAGCTTACCTTTCAACGGGAATACACCAAAATTATTTCTATCTTCTTTACTTAATCCGGAAACAATACCAGCCTTGGCTGAATCTCCCTCGCATAATATTAAAGTACATTGTTCTGATTTTGTTCCACCAGCCCAATTGGCTCCCATATATTTTGGAATACCCCTGATATTTTTTGTTTTTCTTCCATCTGTTTTTTTAGCAGCTTTTGTTTCCTTGATTTCATTAGAAGCAATCGCATTATCCATTACACCCATTTTAGCCAATTTATCAATAAATTTATCACTAATCTCACATTTAGAACCCCATTTAGATAATGGGGTATTCATACAATCTTTTGTTTGACTGTCAAATGATGGATTTTCAATTACACAATTAACAAATAACATAAGCTGTTCTTTAATCGTGGCTGGTTTTACTTTAACTTTTTTCTTTTTCTCAATATAAATAATCATTTTCTTTACAATCTGGTTTAAAATATTATCTATATGCTTTCCACCCTTAGTTGTATTTACACCATTTACAAAAGATACTTGTGTAAATTCGTCTAATGGACTCAAACAAGCACCCACCTCCCATCTATCATGAGTTATCTCATATACACGCGCTGTTTCTACCCTTGACCCAATATATACATCCATATACTGTTCGAAATTCTTATTTGGTACTGCTTCTCCATTAAATGTTACCTTTACAGATTTATCGGTGACAACACCAATATCATACGACCTTTTCTTGAATAAATTAAACATGTCATCTGTTAAGTTAGTGATACCAAATCTCTCATAATCCGGTAACCAACTAACTTTAGTATAAGGCTTGGAACTGTTTTTTTTAACGGTTGGGGGTAAGATATCGGTTAGATTATTTTCAAAGCGCTGCGTATATTTTTTTTTACGAATATGATCCACCGTTTCAACTTCTCCCCACTTTGAATAAATAAGAACAAGTTTAAACCCAAATCCGTTTTTACCACCAACAATTTTTTTTTCATCTTTTTTATAATTTGTGGAAGTTCTTAAATGACCGAAAATCATCTCAGGAATCCATAAATCATTTTCAGGATGTTTCGCAATATCAACACCATTTCCATCATTTCTCATAGTAATAACACCTGTCTCTTTATCAACTGTGATATCAATATTACGAACTGGTATGACATTTTTTTCTTTGTTTCCTAATTTTTGCATTAGTCTAACAACATGGTCACGACAATTAACAATTCCTTCATCAAAACATTTATATAATCCACCAATAAAATCATATTCTTTGTGTTTCATATTATCTTCTCCATCTAGCATCCAGTTTCCTACTTTATCTGATTCAATAGAACCAATATAAGTATCAGGAGCATCTAGGATATGTTCGATATCTGTTTTTTCTTGGTAAGTAATAGCTAAGTCTGCTGCTTTTGTGGACATCGTGATTAATAATATCAAATAATTATTATTTAAACTATTTTCAATTTTGATTAATATAAATTATTAAGTAATCAAAATTATTAAGTAATCAAAATTATTAAGTAATCAAAATTATTAAGTAATCAAGATTAATTATAACTCCATCCTATCATATATAACGCCCATTGAACCCACGATCTTCCCCCTATATTTAAATATTCTCTATTAAGTCTTTCTTGTGCTTCGATTAGAAGTCTTTCTAAATCTTTTACTTCCTCCTTAGCATACCATAATTTATCCTTGTAACTCAATCTTTTACGCTCCATACATTTAATATATAATTAATTTAAATATTAAATTATTTCTTGCACTTTTTGTATTTACCCTTTTTTTTACCAGATTTATGGCGACATCTTCGTGTCTTGCGTCTAGATTTTTTAGTTTTTCTACCCTTCTTTTCTGTTTTAACAGCACCAAATTTACCCTTTTGGGTAGTATAACCAGCATCACGAAGCTGTTTAAGAAGAGCAGGACCATCGGCACTTTTGGTTCTAGAAACAATTCTTCCGTTTTTGTTATATTTAAGATTTTCTTTTGTAAGGGAGTTACCACCTTCACTTTTAACCTTACCATACCCCGTCTTGAATGCGGTTCCGTGCATAACTTCCGCACGAGTCCCTACTAAATTTTTGAATGTACGACCTGCTTTTCCTCCACTACGCTTGCGTCTGCTTGCTCTATTTCTTCTAACCATTATATATTTACACAAGAAAAAATATAAACGCGAATATTTCTAAAGTTTATTCATTATTCCAATAGTTTAATAAAATACAACCATTTTTGATATATTGTTCATGTATAACTTTATTAATATATTTAAAATAATATTTTTTACTAACTGTTAACAATTTTCCTTTATTATTAATATATTTACAAAATAAAACATAGGAATCATATATTGTTATATCTTTTTCAATATTTTTATTGAATTTATTTTGAAATGCATCTAATATATCACCTTGTTTATCCCATAAATCGCATTTAACACCTATAAGAAATTTATCGTTTTCTATTTGTATATCATCATAAAAGTGTTTTATAATATCTTGTAATTTGTTTTCATCAAAGTCTGTACAATTAATATTTTCATCATTAGTCCATTTCACGAGTAAAGCATATAATTCGCTTATTTCCAATTCATCCTCTACATCCTTGTTAATTGTTTGGTTCCAAAATTTTTGGACGATTTTAGTATTATTTAAATAATTACTTTTGATATTCAAAAATAAATTATTATTGATAGTAATATTTTCTTTTATTATATTTTCAAATTCAGCCTTATAAATCATATTTGGTAAATTTTGTTGTTTTAAATATATTTTCCACAAGAAAAACATATCTTTTATATGGATATTATTATTTGATTCTTGTATAATCATTTTTTGTTTGAATTGATTAACCAAATCTTGTTTTGTATTATTTTTCAAATAAAGAATTTTTTTCTTAAATATATCATTTACTTTATTAATATAATTATCAGCATTAATATATCTAGTGGAATAATAACAACAAACAACTAATAAATTATATAAATTATCTTTCATAAAAGACAACCAACAAGATTTATTTTGGATTGAGTTTGTAAAATAAAGTAGCCTACTTTTGTCATAGTCTTCACTTCTATATCTGTATCTAATAGTAGAAGTAATACCTAATTTTGTTTTAAAATTATATTGACACATAGATTCTAATGTATCAAAAAATAATTTACTTTCGATTGGAACAAAGTAATTTAAATCTATTTTTTTATTCAAAATATTATCCCCTATTAAGGTCATAAAATGTTTTACATCTTCTTTGCTGCTAAATAATGTAGGGGTAAAAAAATTAATTACATATTGAACCGTCGAAGATTCTGGTATTGTTTTAAATAAACTTTGTTCTTTTATTTTTTCAATTAACATATTCTTTACCCTTTGTTTACATTCAATAAGAATACCTTTCTCTGTTATATCATTTAAAATAGCAATCCAAATACTATCTTCATCGACAAAGGTGTAATTCTCTCCATCATATTTTATAAAAGTACCTGTTAATGGAATATAAAAAAATCGTCTATCAGTTAAAAAATTATTGATATACTTATTACTTTCTTTCTCTAAAAATAACCGTTTTCTCTCTTGAACGTTGAATTTCTCCAATAAAGATGGTAATTGGGTATTTATATAATATTCTAATTTTGTAATTGTACCTGATGAAGATTTATACAATTCGTATAAACTTGTAATCTTTACTAAAGAACCTTCCATTTAATAAATAATTTAAGGTATTTTTAAGTTATTTATATATTCGTTAAACAAGATTTTCATATGTTGTTGAATTCAAAGTAATAAATTTATGATTTAATATGTCTTTTATAGATAATCTTGATGATGGTGTTTTTTTTAACATTTTATTCATTAAATCTATTAAATTTATATCCACATTTTTCAAATAACATGATCTGTCGTATATATTTACAAATCTATTCATTTCTTCAATCGCTGTAATACATTTTTTTGTATTTATAAATAATGGACAATTTGTTATAAGACCATATAAAACAACGCCTAAAGACCAAACATCAGTATTATGAAAATATCTTTTATATATCAAAACTTCTGGAGATGCATATCCATATGTTCCGACCGGTTCTAAAATATTATTTTTTCCAGTTAGTTTTTTACAATACGCTAAATCAATTATTTTAATTTGAACCGGTTTTGTTTTTTTTATTATTATATTTTCAAGTTTTATATCCAAATGGACATAATTATGTTTAAATAATGCGTAAAGTCCATTTGTAATTTCTTTTATAATATTTGCTAAGGTATTTGTTTCTCTTATATCAAATGTAGGATTTTGAATCATTTGTAATAAATCTATTCCATCTAAATAATTATACATTATATACAAATATTTTGGTGTTTGTATTGCATTAAAAAACACAGGTAAATAATTTTTATCATCGATTTCTTTTAATATCTCTATTTCATCATAGGCCACGTCGAAATGTCCTTTTTTAACTTTTTTACACGTAAGTATTTTGTTATTTATTTTTAATTTATAAGAGTTACCCGATACACCATCGCCTAAAATAATAGGGTCATATACATAAATATCAAATTCTTTTTTAATAGATATACTCTTTTTTATATTCAAACCTGTTACTTTATTCTGACAACATATGTTACCCATTCTGGTTATTATTAATAATACTCAAAAATTTCATATTATACGCATAAGTATTTAAAGATATTCAAACGATTTAATTATATATATGACCAGTATCGCAAAATCTAGCCCATATGTCTTAGAAATGAAAACTGTACAAATCGCACCTATGAGAACACTAATGACAGCTTTAAAAGATATCTTATTAGAAACAAACATCGTCTTTTCTCAAGATTATATTGATGCTAAAGGTAATCTTGTACCTGCCGGAATTAGAATCATAAACATGGATAAATCACATACTATTTTAGCTCATCTTTTTTTAGATGCGTTGAAATTTGAACACTTCTATTGTAAATATCCTAAAATTAT
>Ga0315315_10000162_pt1 | contig 50960 bp, 48 predicted proteins | sample M140m3416metaG_FD_203699 | JGI IMG/M metagenome (GOLD analysis project Ga0315315, IMG submission 203699) | Ammonia-oxidizing marine archaeal communities from Monterey Bay, California, United States - M1 40m 3416 | ecosystem: Environmental > Aquatic > Marine > Intertidal zone | place: USA...
AAATTCTCATGTTTTACTTTAAGTGATACTTCTTCACTATTATTTATTATTTCTAAATTTTCAGTTTTATAGGTTTCTGTATCAATAACAGTTCTATCACCTAAAACTTCAAGATTATTAGTTTTCAAAGTACCTTCAAGATAAAGATCTTTATTAATAAAGACATCACTATCAACAGTTAATTTACCTTTAACTAATTCGTCACCTTTAATTATAGCATCATTACTAACTTCTAAAGTATTATTTATAAAGGCATTTTCAGTTGTTAAATTATTGTTAATTTTAATACTTTCAGATACATCTAATAAAGATGTTGTTATTTTTTCACCAACAACTAAATCATTACCTACTATTAATTGTTTATCTACAACTAAGTTATTATCAATCTTAGCATCATTTTCAACAACTAATTTTTTAGTAGAAATATCATTAGTATTTAATTTTTTAATATTAGCTTCAGTATTAACTTCTAATGTTTTATCAATTGTTAAATCATTTGCTATAATACTACCATTAAATTTAGCTAAATCGTTAACTTCTAAAGTTTCACTCTTAATATTTTCAGTTATATTAAGAGTATTACCATCAATTGTACCAAAAACTTTTAAATCATTATTAATTTTAGCATAATCACTAACAAGCGTTTTTGTTGATAAATTATTTTTAACACTTAAACTTTGACCAATTTCTAAGTTTTTATTAACAATACCTTCTTCAATAGTTGCTAAATTATTAATTTCTAGGTTTTTAGATATAAGGCTATCTTTAACTAATAGGTCTTTTGTTTCAGTCAAATTATTTACTAATAAACTATCATCAACAACGACATCTTTCGTAACCTTTAAACTGTCATTCACATTAATTTTATCAACTACTAATCTATTACCTATTTCTATATCATTACTAACCACTATATTTTCACTAACTAAATCTTTACTAACATTCAAGTTTTCACTAACAATTAATTCACCATTAATATAACTATTATTATTAACAATTTGGTCACCTTCAATAACTTGATTTCTATTAACAAAAACGTCTTTTTCTATAGTTAAACTATCACTAATTAAGGCACTACCATCTATATCAAGTTCAGATATAGGCTGTTTATTTATGCCTAAACGACCATCTTTGTCAATAACAACCTTTTTACTATTAATATTTTCTAATTCAAAGATATTGGTAGATAAGTTTTCATGTTTTATTTTAAGTGATACTTCTTCACTGTTATTTATTATTTCTAAATTTTCAGTTTTATAAGTTTCGGTATCAATAACTGTTTTATCACCTAAAACTTCAAGATTATTAGTTTTCAAAGTACCTTCAAGATAAAGGTCTTTGTTAATAACTACGTCATTATCAACAGTTAATTTACCTTCAACTAATTCGTCACCTTTAATAATAGCATTGTTACTAACTTCTAAAGTATCATTAATAAAAGCGTTTTTAGTAATAAAATTATTATTAATATTAACACTTTCTAAAACATCCAACTTAGTTGTAGTAAGTTTTTCTCTTATTGTTAAATTTTCACCAACAGTTATTGTTTTATCTACAATTAAATTATTTTCTATCTTAGCATCATTTTGAACAGTTAAATCTTTTGTTTTTATTTTATCTGCTTTTATCTTTTTAATATTAGCTAATTCATTAACTTCTAACGTTTTATTTATTGTTAAATCATTAACTAAAACTTCCTTATTAAATTTAGCAATTCCTTCTACATCTAGCTGTTTTGTCTTAATTTGGGTATCTACGTCTAATTTATTTAAATTAGCATTGCCAATAACAGTTAAATTATTATTTATAATCCCTTCATCGCTAATAATAGTTTTAGTTGACAAATTATTCTTAACATCTAAACTATCGCCAATTTCTAAGTTTTTGTTAATAACACCAGTTTCAATAGTAGCCAAATTATCAATTTCTAGGTTTTTAGATATAAGGCTATCTTTAACTAATAGGTCTTTTGTTTCAGTCAAATTATTCACAATTAAACTATCGTCTATAATAGCGTCTTTCGTAATCTTCAAGCTGTCATTAACGCTAACTTTATCTACAACTAATCTATTACCTATTTCAACATCATTACTAACCACTATATTTTCACTAACTAAATCTTTACTAACAGTCAAGTTTTCGTTAACAATTAATTCACCATTAATATAACTATTATTATTAACAATTTGATCTCCTTCAATTACTTGATTTCTATTAACAAAGACGTCTTTTTCTATAGTTATGCTATCACTTATTAAGGCACTGCCATTAATATCAAGTTCGGCAACAGGCTGTTTATTTAAGCCTAAACGACCATCTTTATCAATAACGACCTTTTTGTCGCTAATGTTTTGGATTTCAAAGATATTAGTAGATAGGTTCTCATGTTTTATTTGTAAAGACACTTCTTCGCTGTTATTTATTATTTGTAAGTTTTCAGTTTTATAAGTTTCAGTATCAATTACAGTTTTATCTCCTAAAACTTCAAGATTATTAGTTTTCAAAGTACCTTCAAGATAAAGATCTTTATTAATAACTACGTCGTTATCAACTGTTAATTTACCTTTGACTAATTCATCGCCTTTAATAATAGCATCATTATTTACTTCTAAAGTATTATTAATATTAACATTATGAACTGATAATTTATTTTTTATATTAACATTTTCCAAAACTTCTAAATTAGTTGTAGTTATTTTTTCACTAACCTTTAAACTATTACCAACTGACAATTCTTTATCTACAACTAAATTATTTTGAATAATAGCGTCTTTTTGAACTTTCAAATTATCAGATGATATATTTGTATCAACATTTAATTTTTTAATATTGGCCACACTATTTACTTCTAATTTTTTATCAATTGTCAAATCATTAGTAAAAACACCATCATTAAATTTAGCCATTTTACTAACTTCTAAATTTTCAGTCTTAACATCACAATCAACATTTAATTTATTAATATTTGCGTTACCTTTGACACTTAAATCATTATTAATTTTAGCATAATCACTAACAAAAGTTTTAGTAGATATATTATTTTTAACACTTAAACTATCCCCTACTTCCAAGTTTTTATTAATAACACCTTCTTCAATCACAGCCAAATTATCTATTTCAACATTTTTAGATACAAGATTATCTTTAACTATAAGGTCTTTTGTTTCAGTCAAATTATTTACAACTAAACTATTATCAACTAAAACATCTTTATTTACCGTTATACTATCATTAACACTAACTTTATCAACTATAAGTCTATTACCTATTTCAACGTCTTTGCTAACAACAACATTTTCACTAACTAAATCTTTACCAACCGTCAAGTTTTCATTAACAATTAATTCACCATTTACAAAACTATTATTATTAACAATTTGGTTACCTTCAATAACTTGATTTCTATTTACAAAAACATCATTTTCAACAGTTAAACTATCACTTATTAAGGCATTACCATCAATATCAAGTTCAGTCATAGGCTGTTTATTTAAACCTAAACGACCATCTTTATCTATTACAACTTTTTTGTCGTTAATATTATTAATTTCAATAATATTAGTTGATAAATTTACATGTTTTATTTCTAAAGACACTTCTTCGCTATTATTAATTATTTGTAAGTTTTCTGTTTTATAAGTTTCTGTATCAATAATAGTTTTATCACCTAAAACTTCAAGATTATTAGTTTTTAAAGTACCTTCAAGATAAAGGTCTTTATTAATAATGACATCATTATCAACAGTTAATTTACCTTTAACTAATTCGTCACCTTTAATAATAGCATTGTTACTAACTTCTAAACTATCCTCAATAATAACATTTTGAACTGATAAATTATTCTTAATATTCGCACTTTCTAAAACTTCTAATTTAGAAGTAGTTAGTTTTATACCAACCTCTAAATTATTACCAATGTTAATATCATTATCTACAAATAAATTATTTTGAAATATACCATCATTATGTACTGTTAATTCTTTAGTTGTAGTATTATTAGTATTTAATTTTTTAATATTGGCCTCTCCACTAACTTCTAATGTTTTATTAATTGTCAAATCATTAGTTAAAACATCACCATTAAATTTAGCAAACTCGCTAACTTCTAAAGTTTCACTCTTGATATTTTCAGTTATGTTGATATTATTGCCTTGAATAGTACCAGAAACTTTTAAATTATTGTTAATTTCAGCTTCGTCACTAACAATAGTTTTAGTAGATATATTATTTTTAACATCTAAACTGTCTCTTATTTCTAAGGTTTTGTTAATAATACCTTCTTCTATGACTGCCAAATTATTAATTTCCACATCTTTAGATAGTAATTTATTATTAACTAATAGGTCTTTTGTTTCAGTCAAATTATTTACAACTAAACTATCGTCAATAACAACATCTTTCGTAACCTTTAAGCTATTATTAACATTAACCTTATTAACTATAAGTCTATTACCTATTTCAACATCATTACTAACCACTACATTTTCACTAACTAAATCTTTACTAACAGTCAAGTTTTCGTTAACAATTAATTCACCATTTATAAAACTATTATTATTAACAATTTGGTCACCTTCAACAACTTGATTTCTATTTACAAAAACGTCTTTTTCTATAGTTAAACTATCACTTATTAAGACACTACCATCTATATCAAGTTCTGTAACTGGTTGTTTATTTATGCCTAAACGACCATCTTTATCTATTACAACCTTTTTACTATTAACATTTTCGATTTCAAAGATATTAGTAGATAGGTTTTCATGTTTAATTTTAAGCGATACCTCTTCGCTGTTATTTATTATTTCTAAGTTTTCTGTTTTATAAGTTTCTGTATCAATAATAGTTTTATCACCTAAAACTTCAAGATTATTAGTTTTCAAAGTACCTTCAAGATAAAGATCTTTATTAATAACCACGTCATTATCAACAGTTAATTTACCTTTAAATAAACCATCTCCTTTTGTAATTATATCATTATTAACTTCTAAACTATCCTCTATAATAACATTTTTAGCTTTTAAATTATTGTTAATATTAGCACTATCTAAAACTTCTAATTCACTTGTTGTTATTTTTTCACTAACATTTAAACTATTACCAACTGATAATTCTTTATCTACAACTAAATTATTATTTATATTAGCATCATTTTGAACAATTAATTGTTTAGTAGAAATATCATCACTATTTAACTTTTTAATATAGGCGTCACTATTAACTTCTAATGTTTTATCAATTGTTAAATCATTTGCTATAATACTGCTATTAAATTTAGCCAACTCACTAACTTCTAAATTATAACTCTTGATATTTTGACTTATATTAAGACTATTACCATCAATTGTACCAGAAACTTTTAAATTATTATTAATTTTAGCTTCTTCGCTAATAAAAGTTTTAGTATATATATTATTTTTAACATCTAAACTATTACCAATTTCTAAGCTTTTGTTAATAATACCTTCTTCTATGACTGCCAAATTATTAATTTCAACATCTTTAGATAGTAATTTATTATTAACTAATAGGTCTTTTGTTTGGATTAGATTATTTACCACTAAACTATCATCAATGATAACGTCTTTTGTAACCGTTAAACTTTCATTAACATTAACCTTATCAACTATAAGTCTATTACCAATTTCAACATCATTATCAACAACAACATTTTCACTAATTAAATCTTTACCTACCTTTAAATTTTCGTTAACAATTAATTCACCTTTAATGAAACTATTATTATTAATAATTTGTTCACCTTCAATTACCTGATTTCTATTTACAAAAATGTCTTTTTCTATAGTCAAGCTATCACTTATCAAGACACTACCATCAATATCAAGTTCAGTCACGGGCTGTTTATTTAAGCCTAAACGACCATCTTTGTCAATAACAATTTTTTTACTATTAATGTTTTCTAATTCAAGGATATTAGTAGATAAGTTTTCATGTTTTATTTTAAGTGATACTTCTTCACTGTTATTTATTATTTCTAAATTTTCAGTTTTATAAGTTTCTGTATCAATAACAGTTTTATCACCTAAAACTTCAAGATTATTTGTTTTTAAAGTACCTTCAAGATAAAGATCTTTATTAATAACCACATCATTATCAACCGTTAATTTACCTTTGACTAATTCGTCGCCTTTAATTATAGCATTGTTATTAACTTCTAAACTATCATTAATAAAAACACTTTTAGTAGTTAAATTATTACCTATTTGGACACTTTCTAAAACTTCTAAATCAGATGTAATTATTTTTTCACCAACATTTAAACTATTACCAACATCTAAATAGTTATTTACCACTAAATTATTATTTATATTAGCGTCATTTTGAACAATTAATTGTTTAGTAGAAATATCATTAGTATTTAACTTTTTAATATTTGCTTCACTATTGACTTCTAATTTGTTATCTACTTTTAAATCTTTAGTTAAAATATCACCATTAAATTTAGCTAACTCACTAACTTCTATAGTATCAGCTTTAATTTTATTATCTACATTTAATTTATTAATATTGGCATTACCTAATACGGTTAAATCATAATTAATTAATTGACTTTTAGTTTGTAAAGTTTTAGTAGATATATTATTTTTAACATCTAAATTTTCACCAATTTCTAAACTATTATTAATAACACATGATTCAATTGTAGCCAAATTATTAATTTCTACATTTTTTGATACTAAGTTATCTTTGACCAAAAGGTCTTTTGTTTCAGTTTTATTATTTACAACTAAACTATCATCAATAATAACGTCTTTTGTAACCGTTAAGCTGTCATTAACACTAATTTTTTCTACAGCTAATCTATTACCTATCTCAATATCATTGGCAACAACAACATTTTCACTAACTAAATCTTTACTAACAGTCAAGTTTTCTTTAACAATTAATTCACCATTCACAAAACTATTATTATTAACAATTTGGTATCCTTCAACTACCTGATTTCTGTTTACAAAAACGTCTTTTTCAATAGTTAAACTATCACTTATTAAGGCACAACCTTCAATATCAAGTTCGACAACAGGCTGTTTATTCAAACCTAAGCGACCATCTTTGTCAATAACAATTTTTTTACTATTAATGTTTTCTAATTCAATGATATTAGTAGATAAGTTCTCATGTTTAATTTTAAGTGATACTTCTTCACTATTATTAATTATTTCTAAATTTTCAGTTTTATAAGTTTCTGTATCAATAATAGTTCTATCACCTAAAACTTCAAGATTATTTGTCTTAAAAGTACCTTCAAGATAAAGGTCTTTGTTAATAACAACGTCATTATCAACAGTTAATTTACCTTTAAATAATCCATTGCCATAAATATTTGCATTACTTAAAACATCTAAAGTATTATTTATACTAACATTTTGAACTGTCAAATTATTACCAATTTTAGCACTTTTTAATACTTCTAAATCACTTGTTGTTACTCTTTCAGTAACTTTTAAACTATTACCAATGACAACATCTTTATTAACCACTAAATTATTATTAACATTAGCATCATTTTCTATATCTAAATATTTAGTAAAAATATCATCACTATTTAACTTTTTAATATAGGCCTTATTGCCAACTTCTAACTTTTTATTAACTTTTATGTCTTCTGTTAAAATATCACCACTAAATGTAGCTAATTTATCTACTTTAATAGTATCAGTATTGATTTCATTATTTACATTTAATTTATTAATATTAGCATCACCTAAGACAATTAAATCCTTATCTATCATTTGACTTTCAGTTTGTAAAGTTTTAGTTGATAAATTATTCTTAACATCCAAACTATCACCAATTTCTAAATTTTTATTAATAATACCGGTTTCAATTATAGCTAAATTATTAATTTCGACATTTTTAGATACTAAATTGTTATTAATATTTACTTCATTAATTTCAGCTTTATTATTAACCACTAAATCGGTTTCTACTTTTAAGTCTTTTTTAACAGATAAAGAATCAGTTATATATACTTTATCTACTACTAATCTATTACCAATTTCTAGATCATTAATAATCATAACGTTTTCGCTAACTAAATCTTTACCCACTTTCAAGTTTTCATTAACAATTAATTCACCATTAACAAAACTATTATTATTAATAATTTGGTTGCCTTCAATAACCTGATTTCTATTTATAAAAACGTCTTTTTCAACTGTCAAACAATCACTTATTAAAGCACTGCCAACAATATCAAGTTCTGTAATAGGTTGTTTATTTATACCTAAACGACCATTATTATCAATAATGACCTTTTTATCATTAATATTTTTGATTTCTAGAATATTATTTAATAAATTTTGGTGATAAATTTGTAATGATATATTATCACTATCATTAATTATTTCTAAATTTTCTGTTTTATAAGTTTCAGTATCAATAATAGTTTTATTACCTAAAACTTCTAGATTATTAGTTTTTAAAGTACCTTCAAGATAAAGATCTTTATTTATAATAACATTGCCGCCAATAGTTAATTTGCCATCAATAATTTCATTACCATATATATGGATATTGCTAAAAACTTCTAAATTATTATTAACTTTAATATTATCAACAAATAAATCATTATTAATAGTTAAGTCATTACTTATTTCTAAATTTTTAACTTTAGCAGTTTGTTTAATTTCTAAATCATTATCAACAATTAAATCATTATTAACATAAATACTATTATTAAAAACTGATGTATCATTAACAAATAAACTATTAGTTTTAATATTTTTATTTACATCTAATTCTTTAATAAATGCTTTATTATTGACTTGTAAATCATTATTAATATTTAAATTATTTTGAACATCTAAATTATTATTAACATAGGCGTTTTTAGTAAATAAATTATTTTCTATATTAGCATTATTAACAACATTTAATGTTTTAATATTAGCTTGATTATTAACGAAAAGATTATTATCAATATCTAAATTATTATTAATAGATAAATTATTATTTATTTTTGCATTATAAGTTGATAAATTATTATTAATATATATATTATTATTTATTTCAATATCTTCAATATAAGCCTTTTTATTAACAAATAAATTTTTTTCAATAATAGCATTATTTTCTATATTTATATCTTTAATATAAGCCTTTTTATTAACATTTAAATTATTATTAACAATAGCATTTTCAGTTTTAAGATTATTATCAATATTTACATCATTATTAATAAATAAATTGTTATCAATTTCTAAATCATTATGAACTTTTAAATTATTTGTAGTTGTATCTTTTTTGATATTTAAATTTTCTTCAATATATTGTTCTCCTTGTACTAATATATTTCCTATTACTACTTGATTACCTTCTATAATTTGATTACGATTTACAAATAAATCTTCATTAATAGTCATACTATCTTGAATATAAGCATCGCCATTAACATCTAAGCGACTAGTTGGTTGTTTATTTAAACCAAGTTTAGCATTTTTATCAAATATAAAAAAATCAGCTTCAATTCTTGGATCATATTGATATATTCTATCGCCAATTTTAAAATCACCTGGATTATGTTCACCATCATTTCTTCTACCTGCGTAGTTACCGCCTTTAAAATGAGGTTCCATAGTAGCCCATATTTTAACTTTAAAATATTGATTTGTTCTAAGATGAAACACTTCAAGTACATGATTATTAGAAGTAACATTATCCCAAGTTAGTAATTCTCTATTAAAACTGAAATATTTACCAATAATTTCTTCACTAACTTGATCAGTATTATTACCAATAGTTAAATTATTATCACTAATAACTTCAATATAAGGTTCATCTTTTAAAGGATAATTATAAGTTTCAATAATATTATGTTTATTATTACCATGTTGAATATGAATTGTTTCTCTATTATATAATGTATTAATAACACTTAGATTTTCCAAAACAGTATTACTTGAAACTTGTAAATTTTTTATATCTGCTTTATCTTTAACTTCAATATTATCATAAATAATATAATCCATAGGTTTGGAACCACCATCGGCATAATAAGTTTTTGTTACATATTTTCCTTCTTCATCAAATGCGGTAACAGCATAATCACCATTTGATGCGGTAACTCTTAATCCGCCACCTTCAAAAAATGGTGGAGGTATATTTTCAATACCATTACTTAAAGCAAGAGCTTTTCTTTCAGATACACTTAAACTAATTTGACCTAATTCAATAGTGTTACCAGCAAGATATAAATCGTTCCATCTTTGTGTATGAGAACCAAGAGAATAAACAAGATTACTGGATGGTATAATATTACCAGTTAATGTAATTTGATTTTTGTTAAACGTAGCCAATTTTTCAACTACATTATCTTTTTTTATTGCTATATACGGTTCATGATGTTCGTAATCAGTATTTTTATGAATTAATTGAGCACCAATGATAGAACCTGTATTTGGATTATTCCAATTATATAAGTTGGAATTATTAGCAAGTAAAAAAAGTCCAATAGAATCATCGGTACTTGCAAAACTACTTGCAATATGATAATTAGAACTCTTAACCGAGAGTTTTATTCTTTCGTCATTAATTTTAGAAATTTTAGACATTACTCTAAATGAATAATTTATTTTATTTTTATAAAATAAAAAAATAATATAATAAACACTATAATCTATCTAATTGGACATACGCCACCAGCACATTCTCCACTCATATCAGGAGACTCTTCTAACATAATATTGCCATTTTTAATTGGTTTTACAAATTTGATTAGTTTTTCATATTCTTCTTTTGAAATTTCTTCAAATGGAGCTTGTATAAATCCATGATCGTTATGAAGAAGGAAAGAACATGTTTTAACATTATATCTAAAATTTTTACTTAACCAAAATTTAATTTCATCAAGTTCGTGAAGTCTATAATAAATTGTACATGATACCGAATTATCACTCCATTTATATTGTAAATCTTTAACTACTTCTAATTGATCTACAGCAGACATATCTTTTGCTAATTTACTTCCTTCAGGATAGTAACAAGGGAATTCAACAACCATTGTATTTTTATCTTCAGTACCATCAAAATTCTTTTGATATTCTGTTTTATATCCTTTTGATTTACATAATTCAATTAAAGGATTAGTTGAAGCAATTCTAATTCTTCTAATAAAATATTGATAAATTGCTGGATGACATCCTGATGTAACACCAGCAAGTAATGAAAGGGTACCACTCGGTTTAACTGTTGATAATTTAATTGATTTAGGAATATTTAATTTTTCAGAATATTCATTATCATATTCTCTTAGATATTCATATAATGGTTCTAACCATGATTTTTGTTCTTCACTTGACTGCATATAACCCGTAATACCTACACCAATTCTACTATTTTTGTGAATAATATTTTGTGTGTCAATATGATGACAGTTAAGTAATAGCGAATGCTTGCAAATACGATAAACAATTGTAGCAATTTCTTTTAATTCTTCATATGATTCTACATTTGATAAATAAATTTCTGATAAACAACATGTTTCATAATTATTTAATGAAATTTCACAACAAGGGTTGTAACCTTTAACATCAGGGTCAGGATATTTATCACCATCTTTAATTCTACCAATTTCTTGTGATAGTTTTAAATTAACTAATCCATATGGCTCACTTGTACCCATATATCCTTCCCAAAATTCAGCAGGTAAATCATCAGTATTTTCACATACTACTGAGTTATTTGACATACATCTCCAATTTGGAATATTACCAGAACCCCAGTTCTTCGCTTTAAGATATTCAATATCATCATAATCACCTAAACTAACAAGAGCAGAGCGTCTAACATTTCCTGCTACAACAATTGTAGCGATAATATTAATAATATCAAGACAATCAACACTTGTTAGCTGCTGTCCTTTTCTTTTCTTTAGAACCAATTGAATATTTTTAAGTCCTTTAACTAAATCTTCAGGACCAGAAGCTGTTCCTCCAAATCCTTTAATTTTACTTCCTGCTGTTCTAATTAAAATAGTTGAATACGAAAATGATTTACCTTTATAGAAATAAGCTTCAAGCATTTTTTCAAGTAAAGATACCCAGCCTTCACGAGAATCTGGAACAATAAAATCTGCGTCTTTAGTATCTTTTCTTACAATATTGATATCAACGTCAAGTAATTTTGGAAGTTTGTTAACATTATGTTTTTGAATATTGAAACCAACTCCCGTTCCAAGCATTAATACATCAAAAATCCATGTAAAAGGCTTAATCGGTTCATCAATATTTACAAAAGCACAATTTTGTAAACTCATGGTTCCAATCTTATTTACTGTTTCTGTACCAAGTTGCCATAAAAATCTACCTGCGACCGAACATTTTAAAGACATTAAGTATTTATATGCCATTTTAAGCTCATCATTTGAAAAATTAACATTAAGTTGTTTTTGACTTGCATCTAAAATGCGTAATATACTATCTCTAAATTCTTCGGTTTCCATATTATCGTCATTCTTCTCATCTTTAATACGGGCATATGTTCTTTTATATGTGATATAACCTAACATACCCCATGGTGTATCAACATTATCGGGAATTTTTTTTAAATACGCACTACTATCACGAATTTCATCTTGTTTCTTTCTATATTCAATATAGTGACGAGCTGTATCATAATATTCATATTTCATTAGATTATTTTCTACAATTTTTTGAATTGATTTAATATCAACTTTTTCTTTTCCAATATTCTTAATATCGGTATAAATATTTTCTAAAATATTATCCCAATTTGAACATTCTACATTTGTACTTTTGAATGCTTTTTCTAAAGCATTTTTAATTTTATTACTATCGTAATCAATAATAGATAGATCTCTCTTAATAATCTTCATAATATATATTATATATTATATAATTTTTAAATCATTTTTTTATAATAAATAATTATTAACATTATCAAAAAAATCTGTTTTTTCTTGATCATTCATATATCTGATCAATTCAGGTTCTCCTTCTAATATTAAATCTTTATTACTATTATCATATTTATATTCTTTGTCACACATACAATTAACAGGTTTACTATATTCGTTTGTATTATTTTGAATATTTCTTATTGGTATTTTATCAAATGTATTACCAACTTTACCTTCAGAACAATTACAATCAATTTTTTGTTTTTTATTATTGAAATCATATTCAACTTTAAACATATTTTCATTGTTTTTATTTTTAATATTTACACTAAAAATACCAGCAGTTTTGTTATAAAGTTCTTTTTGTCTTCTACATCTCGAAGTTTCTTTTATTTTTTTATTAATGCTATCCCAATAAATTAAATTACCAATAACAAATAATAAGGAAACAAATAATATATTTAAAGCGATTTCGTAAATATTCCAATTTTTTGTTAATAGCTCTAAAATATTATCTTCTGTATTTTTTAAATTTTCAATAATACTATTATCCATATACTCTACATTTACTTTATAAATTATTTTATTATATTATTCACTATCACTTGATTCCATTCTTTGTTGATTTTCTTCTTTAGCACTGTTAAAATCTTTTTCTACATTATTTTTCATAACAAACGCATTATTTGTTAAAGTATCCTTCATTTCATTAAATTTATCTATATTTTTAAATATATCTTCTGTATTTAATCTATCTAATATATTAAAATGTTCAATTATTTTTGTTTGTGGTTTAAATACATATTGTGATTCACTATAATCTGTGAAAAATTCATTTTCAATACCAATATCCCTCCATGAATTAATTCTATCTCTTATTTCTTTTTCAGATAATTCTGTTGTTTTTTTCATTTGTTCTTCTAATAAACCTTCAATTAATCCCCATGTATTTCTGCTATTACAAAATAAAGTTTGTTGAATACTTGGTTTAAAACAACCAAAAAATAATCCGTCAAACCATTGGAATATTACTTTTGACTCTGGTGGGAATATTCCAATCATATCCCAAATAAACCCCAACCACCCCACAAATTTCCATAATATATAAAAAACTAAAACTAATATAAATAACATTGGCCATATTCTTGTTAATATGGTATTAAGATGTCTTATTTTCATTACAAATACTATTGGACTATATTCATGAAATGCTTGAGGTTCAACACCACTACCTTTATCAGGTGGTCTAGGGAAAAATTTAAAAATTAAGTTAATTAATGCCCACATAATAGTTATAAATAAAAGAAATAATACAGCAGATGTAATAATAATAAATAATATATATATTAAAGAAAAAATCCCTTTTGTAAAATCAAATAAACCACTTAAAATACCTTTTCCATTAATTCTATCTTTCTCACATATATATAAAGCCTTATAAAATAAATCATTGCCTTTACATGTATTTTCAGTTATATTTAATACTTTAGAGCATTTTTCTGCTTCAACTAATTTATTTCTTGTTTTCTTTTTTTCATCATCTGACATATTATTTATATCAATACCAAGTGCTTCTTCATTTAAATTTTTAATTATACATTTTGTTAAGAATGAAAAATTTTTTGTAAAAGTTCGTGTGACACAATTGTCATTAAAATTAAATTTACCTTCAAAACAACTTATGGCATCATCAACAGCAAATAATTTATTTTTATCTAAATTTTGATATCTTTCTTCACAATACTTTTTATCAAGCTTTTTATCTCCTGCTTCTTTCATACATTTTTGATAATTTTCGTTTGTTCTTTCACTATTTTTTTCATCTATAACATAATGCTTACATTTATCTAATTCATAATTATTATCATACAAACATTTTTCAAAATCATGTTTGTCTTCTTTTTTTTTTGTGTGATGATGTCCTTTATATTTTTTATTATCACCATCGTAGTAAAAATATGTGTCATTATGATCGTTATATTTAGTAACGTAAAAAAAATTTAACAAATTAAACATAACCCTAAATAATATTAATATTTATTTAATTAAACCATTAGCATCAATTTTAAATGTTTTAATTTCTAAATCGCAAGAAATATTTTCAGTTTCTAATTTATTATTGTTATAATAATCATATAATTGAATAATTTCATTTAGTAATTCAATATTTTCTTTTTTTTCTAAATTAATTTTAAACTTTTTAAAAATATCATTAATATCACTATAATAATTATTCATATTGATAGTCATTTAAAGATAATATTAAATTATTCTTATAAAATCATTTTTTTTGTTTTCTAACATATAAAAAAAACAATATTATTAATATATATAATGACAAATAACTTTGTTCTAAAATCGCCTGCTTATTTCGGCAAATTAGCATCTAAGTATGAAATAGGTCATACAGAAATTGGTTATGACGAATTACAATGGTGTGTATCTATAAAAAATAATAGATATGTATGGATCCGTAAAACAGAAGATTTATGTCTAAATAAAATTGAATTAAATAAAAAAATAAATATACATGATATCAATAATACATCTAAAAGAAAAAAACATACAATATATAATGAATTTTTAGATTTAAAAATGAAAGAGTTAAAGGATAAAAATTTAAATTTAAAACCAAAAGAATTGTTTAGCGTTGCTGTTAAGGAATGGCATAATATCAAAACAAATAAAGATTTGCTTGATGATTTTTTATATAAAAATAAAAAAAATGATTAATTATATAAGATAATAATTACATTATAAAATAATAATGTTTATTGTAACATTAAATAAAAATAAACCTATTATTCTTATTGATGCCAGTTATTATGTTTTCTTCAGATATTTTGCAACTAATAAATGGTATAATATTCAAAAGAAAACATTTACTGAAGCTGAATTTAATAAATCGTTTTTATCGCATGTCGAGTCTGATATTAAAAAAATTGTAAAAAAATGGAAGACAGTTACAAGTAATATTATTTATTGTATCGACTGTGGTAGAAGTAAAATATGGAGAAATGAATATTTTAAAGAATATAAATCTTCACGTGTATTAAATACAAATTTCAATCAAAATATATTTAATGTATTTTATAATCACATCTTTCAAAATCGTTATAATTCTATTAATTTAGATAAACTTGAAGCGGATGATATTGTTTATTTAACACATTACAATATATATAATTCTTTTGATAAAATCATTATAATTACAAATGATAACGACTATTTACAATTGATTGATGAAAAAACAGATGTAGTAAATATGCAGTTTAAAAATATTAAATTTAGAACTAATTTAAATACTGCTAAAAGTAATCTAATATATAAAACATTATTAGGAGATAAAAGTGATAATATTCCTAAAATTTCTACAACAATTAATAAAGAACTTGCTTTAAAACTTTGTAACGATGAAATATTACTTGAAGAATGGTTAAAAAATAATAACATGAATGATAAATATAACTTTAATCTAAAATTAATATCATTTGAATATATACCAGATGAATTAAAAGAAGGTTTTAGTCAAAAATATAGTTTTATATATGAATAAAAAATGATTATATTTAAATATTTATTTTTATATTATGGAAAACGAATTACATCAAAGAGCTGGTAGTTATTTGGTATCTAAATATTCTTCTTATGATAAAATACCCGATAAATACAAATACTTTTATAATATTTATATTCCAACAAAAAGTGGTACTAAAAGAAAAAATCCTTTTTGATTATAAATTATTTTTAAATCTATAATTTCTTTTAATAGAATTTTTTTTAATAATTATAAACAAATGTAATACTTTTTATTTTGTCTAAATGCTGAATTGGAGTATCAATCCTTTCTATCAAAAACTCATTATTAACACAATCTACAGCATTCTTAAATATTTCTACAATTGATTTATAATGTTTATAACCATAATTTGTTTTATATCCATATAATCCATTTTTAGTCCAGTAACTTGTTTCAATATCTTTAATTATATAAAGGAAATATCTCATGATATTTATGATGTGTTACTTTATCAGTATTAAACTTATTTCCTAATTCTTCCATAATTATTTATTAAATTAATTCTTTAAATGACAATAAATATAAATAATTATTAATAGGTTTAATTGTCTAAACACATAATTGAAATTATTCATTATAATCATCTTGATTATTGTTTTTATCGAATTGATTATTTTATAGAATTTATGGTTGGTATATATTAAATATATATATTAATTCAATTAATAATATATATAGGAAAAAAATTATATTATTAAATAGATATGGAATTATTAATTTTACTTATTTTATATATATTATAAATATAAATCCTTTTTTTTACTATATTTATTTTTTAAATGATACATAAATAATGTATCTAAATCTTTAACATCATTACCCATCTCAAATTGTTTTAAACATATATTTTTGCTTTCTAAAAAGTCTTTATCAATAATAACCTTACTATTGTAATATGTATTATTTTTAGTATTGAAAATAAGTTCTTCAAGAAGTTTTGATAATATAGTGGGACTCATACAATTTTCAATTTTACCTATATTTCTTGAAATAATAGCATCAGTACTTAATGGATAATTTGTCCAAAAACCACATACAATAGCATTATTATTTAAATTACTATTTGATAAGGACTTCATTAAGGTAGTTTGAGCTAATTTAGTCTGCATATAAGGAAGTAAATATGTGGTTTTGTCATCGATTTTATATGGCGGAGTATTAAATAAGATACCACCATATTCTTTTTTATCTTTAATAATATCAATACAATATTTAGATAATATCATAGGACCTATCATATTTGTTTTTGTAATTATATCGATACTTTTAACAGATATATCATTAATATTTCTAATATTTAAGGCACCAGCATTATTAATTAAAAAAGATGGTTTAATAGATTTATTTTCCAAACTATTTAATAAATTAAAGCTTTTATGTAAATTTGTAAAATCTAAATTATATCCTCTCGCTTTTGCTTCTGTTAAATTATTACTATTTAATTCATCGGCAACAGTTAAAGCATTATTAATATTTCTACCTGTTATAATAACATTATAATTATTTTTAAGAAACATTTTAGCGATTTCTTTACCAACACCTTTAGTAGAACCAGTAATTAAAGCAGTTTTAAGTGTATTATTAAAAATCATTATATATAAATATTACTTTAAATTTTAAATAAAAAAAGAGTACATGTTTATATAAATTAGTAAAATATTAAAATGATTTTTAAAATTAATTATTTTTATTAAACATGTACTCTTTTTAATTGTTTACTATAAAACATTAAAAAATGATTTATCTTTATTATCAAAAATAACATAATGACTACGATTTCTATTAATGATTCTAAAGTGAATCACAACAATAATATATATAATATAATTGAAAATGCTACTGACAAATTTACAAAACCATTATCAACTGAGGAAATAAAGGAAAAATATCCAAAATTATGGTGGGGTGGCAATGGATTAGGTGATAGATGGGCTAATAAAAAATTTAATTATAGTGTTATATATTCAAATAAAAAACCTTTATTATATAGTGAAAATGGTGATGATATAATACCTGATGAAATATTACAAGACTTTTTATATAATAATAAAGGAAAAGGTATTATTGGTATATTTGTTCATTCAATTAGGAAAAATATTGAAATAAGACCAATTAGAGAAGATATAAAAAAAACAATAAGAAGAATGTCTTGTGTTGTATGCGGAACACAAGAAACATTTTGTGATCATAAAAATGATATTTACAATGATGATAGAGTTTTAAATTTAAAAACACAATTAATAACTGATTTTCAACCCTTATGTAATCATTGTAATTTACAAAAAAAACAAATTAGAAAGAATGAAGAAAAAAATAAAAAAATATTTTCAGCAAAAAATATAAAAAGATATACAATTTATCCATTTGAATTTCCATGGGAAAAACAAGCATATGATGTTACAGATATCAATAATAAAAATGGTACATTTTGGTTCGATCCAGTTGAATTTGATAAAAATATATATTATTACAGTATAATAACATTGCCAATTATAAATGAAATAAAACAAAGAGTAAAATCTAAGAAGATTCGATTCGTTGAATAATCTTATCATAATATTCGCTTGATAACTCACAACCCATAAAATGTCGAAAAGTATTTTTACAAGCAAACAATGTTGTACCCGAACCTAAAAATACATCTAATACAATATCATTTTCATTTGTATGTTTTAAAATTAGTTCTTCAAATAATTTTAAATTTTTTTGTGTTGGATGTATTCTATTTTTTCCACCTTGAAGAGGATACATATATATTCCATTATCATATTTGCTATTAAATGTGGGTTTTGTTCCTTTAACAGCGACTAAAGCAATTTCGCGACAATTTGTTAGATAGTTAACACTTGAATTTAGAGGTTGAGGATTTGTTTTAATCCATTCAATAAATCTTATTTGATTAAATTTATGTTTTTCTAAAAGATCTTTTAATAATGTAATTTTCCATAAGTCAAAGAATATAATAATTGTCCCACCTTTTTTTAACTTTTTGTAAAATTCAGATATATAATTATCTAACATTTCAATTGTAAAATCACTATCCCAAGAACCATAATCAGTTTTTACGCAATATTTTTTTCCATATATTGTTCCATATTTCATATAATTTAATTTATTTTCATCACTTGATATATTATTTCCATTTTTATATTTTTCCCATTCTTCCTCAGTTTTAATAAATTCAATATTATGTTTTTTATTATATTCGACATTTTTGTAATGTGTATTCATTCCAGACTCTCTTGATATTATATATGGTGGATCAGTAAGAACTAAATCAACTGTATTATTTGGAATAGTTGATAAATATTCATGAGCATCAACATTTTTGCAATCAATAGTTGTTTTCTTTTCCATTTAATATATATATTATATATTATTCTTTTATCATTTTTTATTATATAACTTTACTACACCTTTTTATGTATTTCTTATCATATCCTTTATTTTTTTAATTTGTATTTTATAATGTTCTTGTGGCTCTTTTAATAATATAAAATTAAGTAATAAATCAATCATTTCATAATATTTTTTATGTTCTATTTTTAAACATATATCTTCTTTATTATCTTCAGCAAATTTTTGTATTTGTGTAGTTTTTTCATTAACAAGTTCTTCTGCTAATAAATTTAGATCTTTAATAATAAATTCATCATCAATTTTAATAAGGGCATTATCTCTATTTTCATAAATTATGTTATTATTTTCAGGAAAGTCTTTATTGAAATGTATTTCCTTTGTTAATAATCTTGGAATATCATAGGTTTTTGTAAATATATTTAATAATTTTTCATAATCTACATAATCTAATCTTTCATTTTTATAATTATTAATATAATAATTATTAATTACAGTTGAATTAACATTATTAATTTGTTTTTCAACATTACCGTTAATAATAGTATTATTACAAATTAAATTAGAAGTATTTGATATATTTTCATTTTTATCCATATAATTTTTTGAATAAATTATACTTCTTGGTTTACAATTATTTTTAATTATATGTCTTGACTTATTATGTCTATTTGTAAATGATACCATACATTTTGGACAGGTTAATTCATCTATACCTTTACAAGTTTTTTCATGTTCAAGATAACTCTTTTTAATTTTATAAATTTTGTCACATTTCTTACAAATATACTTTTCTGTATTGGAAATTTCTTTCTTTTTTTGGTTATAGATAACATTTTTTCTATTTGGGATAACATTTTTTTCATTTGGGATAACATTTTTTTCATTTGGGATAACATTTTTTTCATTTGGGGGTACATTTTCTTCATTGTATGACAAGTAAATATTTTCTATATTTATATTTTTATGTTTAGCATTATAATGTCTTTTTAAATCATATTTCCTAAAAGTTTGATAAAAACAGACAATGCATTTATGGGTTTTTTTTGCGTCTTTTTGAGACATTACTATATATAATCTATAAATAAAACCTTAAATATGATTTTTGGTATCAGTTTTTTTGCGTTTTAACGCAATAACGCACGTAAAAATTTTTTAGAAAAATTTTTTTTCAAAATTTTTAATTTTTTTTTTCACAAATTTTTCACTCTAAAATTATTATCAGTTTATAAATAGCTATTATCATAAAACTACTAAAAATCTATCGTGAAAATCATGCTTTTTAGTATGTCAACCTCTAAAAAAATTAAACTTTTTTAGTTTAAAATATTTATTATATATTATTATGACAAAGATAAGAATTAAATTTATAAATATATATTAGTATGAATTATTTATTTATAGATATACGAAAAAGTGATGAAGTTTATTCTAAACATTTTATTGAAGGAACACAGTATAAATTTTATAATATACCAATGAATATGATAAGATTCAATGTTAGTAATATAAAAAATCATTTAAAATATATTGATCAAATCTATATAGTTTGTAATTCAGGACAGAGGGCAAAATTTATAAAAGATAAGTATTTTAAGGATATAGATAATATAAAAGTAAATAATTATTTACAATTTAAATATTTAAACAAAGGTATTAATTTATTTGAATTAAATTATAATAAGATAAATATAAATATTGAAGAGAATGGTTACAATTATTATAGTATTATGAGAATTATACAAACATTATTAGGTAGTTTAATATTAATATTAGGTGGATATACATATTATGAATTATCAAAATTTAAAAAAATAAATAAGGTACCTTTAATAATTTTAATGTTATTTGGTTTAATGGCTTTAATAAATGGATTAACATCTACTTGTACTCTATCCTTTTTATTAAAAGATTATTTAAATTAATATTATAAGTATTTAGATAACTAATGAAATATAAAAAACAAAATAAATATTTATTAACTTTTTTTATTAGTGGATTTTTTATGTTATCTTTAATAATTTTATTATACTTTTATATAAAAAAATATGAGTTTTTTAGTAATGATTTTAAAATAGATGAATTAAAATTTTCAACTGACTTTGATGATGGTAATGATTATACAATAACTAAATATCATAACTTTTTATCAAATTAAGAATGTGATGCTATTATTAATTTTTCTAAAAAAAAGGAATGGAAAATAGTAAAGTTTATTCACAAAAAGATAATGGTTCTAGTTTAATTAATTTAAAAGACCGTATTAGTGAACAGTTATGGTTAAATGATAGTAATACAAATGAAGATTTAAAAATACAAAAAATTGTAAATAAAATACATGCTTTAAATGAATCAATTACTAAAATACCCAAAATTAATCAAGAAAGTCTCCAAATTGTTAAATATAATAAGGATGGGTTTTATAAAGAACATTATGATGATTGTTCTTATGATGCTGAAAAGTGTAAAAATATGAATAAAAAATCAGGACAAAGAATAACAACATTATTAATATATTTAAATGACAATTTTGAGGGAGGCGAGACTAAATTTACACATGAAAAGGTAAATTTAAGTGTTAAATCAGAGAAAGGAATGGCTGTATTATTTTATAATGTAAGTAATAAAGACGATAATATAGTTCATCCTTTATCAATACATACAGGTACCGAATTATTAAGTGGTGAAAAATGGATATGTAATGTATGGTCACATAAAAATAAGTTTTAATATATATATAAAATATATATGATTAATATTTGCGAATTAGTATATAAAATATATGATTACTTTTATTATTCAATATTAAAAAATAGAAATGACGATTATGGTGAAAGATTAATGGATACATCTGTTAAAAATACATTAACATTATCTGAATATATAGAAAAGATACAGGAGAAAAATAAAAAAAATAATTTGTATCAAATAATAGAAGAAGTTTAATATAAATATATTTATCTAATATAGATAAATGAGTAAATTTAAATTAAATAAGTTTAAAAATCATGCAATTGTTATTACTATAATTATAATAATTATTATAATTATATATATTATAAATTCACAAAAAGAAGAGTTTAAACAGGATTACTACAATAGAACGAATATCGATTACAATAGAACGAATATCGATTACAATAGAACGAATATCGATTACAATAGACCGAATATCGATTACAATAGAACGAATATCGATTACAATAGACCGAATATCGATTACAACAGAAAAAAGAAAAAAAAAATAGAAGATTTAGAAAAAGAAAAAAAAATAGCAGTTTTAGAAAAAAAAATAGAAGATTTAGAAAAAGAAAAAAAAATAGCAGTTTTAGAAAAAAAAAATTTAGAAAATAATTCTAATATAACTAACAGCCTAAATTTAAATTACAAAATAAATAATTTAAATTACATAATAAATAATATAAATTACAAACAATTAGAAATAAAAAAGGAAATAAAAAATTTAAAAAATTCATCAACTGAAAAGAATATATTTAAATATTATAAAGAACAATTTTATAAAATGTTTATATAAAAAAGTATAAATCCTGAACACCTTATTAACATATAAAAGATTATTATATAATAATTAGTTAATAATTTTAACCATATTTTCTACAAATAAATCTACATAGATGACGACAATCACATTTACAATATAGATCACATGTTTGTGAATTAGTATTACTTGTTAATGTATTAATTCCATTATTATAGGGTAGTTCTACCCATTTAACTAAGAATGTTGGTTTGTTAATTTTATGTTTATCGCAACAATTACAATTATTTAATAAATTCAAATTTTCTTGAGGTGTCATATTTGGATATTTAAGAACTTCAAAATTATATTCAAGATTTTCGCTCACCATATTAATATCTTCATTAATAACATTAATCATTTTTTATTTATATATTGTAAATAAAATTTATTATATAAATTAATAGCATTTTTATAACTAATATTTTTATATTCTTTTTTTAATCCAAATATATATTTAATTTTATTAAATTCCTTCTGATTTTTAATTTTATAATTATATTTTTTTTTAAACCGATTATTATAATTTAATATAATATCTTTATGTTTTTTTATAATAAATGTATCAACATTTTTATTTTCAATTTTACAACTATTAGTATATTTATTTAAAAAAAATATAAAACCAAATATAAGTAAACTTGACATACAGGATAATGATAATAAAAAAATAGCATAATTCATAATAAAACATATACATATATATAACAAATTTTTAAATAAATTTATCCACTTATGACAGCAAGAATAGTGCCTCCAACAATTCCAGTAATTGTTGTTGTGCCTATTATGATTTTGCGATTGTTGTAAATAATTGAATTTACAATTTGCGAAGACGAAATGAAACTATTCGTATAACTATTAAGTTTGAAATAGTCATTTATTTCTTCAGAATATTTATATAATATATTATCTTCACAAGTAATGCCACCATTAAAGTAATATGAATTAGATTTGATATTATCGCACTTTTTACAATATGTAGATGCTTCAATGTCATTATAGGACTTATAAGAACATTCTACACATTCATTATCTTTTTGATAGTATCCAACAGGGCATTTGACACACTCTTCTTTATTAGTAATAATTGAACCGGAGGGACAAATCATACATTTATCTTGATTGTTTTTAAAAGGCATATATTCTTTTTTATTTTTATCGCATTTCACACAGCTATCTAAATATTTACCATATGGATTGTGACCTACTATTTTTCCATTAGGACAATAAGTATGAATATTTTCTGTGTCTCTTTTACAAATACCACTTCCTTCTTTAGAAGTGTAACCTTCAGGACAGTGAAGACAAGTGCTATTTTTTTCAGCCCTATAATAATTGTTACCGCATTTATTACAGGTTATTTTGTTATTAATAATAGTATCATCGATACTAAATTCGGTACCAATACCGCAAAATGTTTTAGAAGTAATATTTTTAATTTTATCAAGTTCATCAAACATTTTGTTATGCTTGTCAACCGCTCTATCTCTTTCTCTTTGAATACGTTCACGACAATAACAACCACGTGCTTTAAAACCATAAGCACGTGATTCAATTGTAATCAGGATACTAGTGAAAGTAAGAAGAGTGATAATAGTCTTTGAAAACATATTGTATTCTTAATAATTTAGAAGTTATAATAAATCATTTTTTAATAACAGTACAAAAAAATAAAAACAATTTTATTAAGATAAAAATAATTTAATGTATCTAGTTATTTTTTTAATTATTTATTTGTGTTGGTTATTAAAAAATTTAAATTTAATAAATCATAAGTTAGAATTGATAATAATAAAAATAGATGTAATAAAAAATAATTTAATAGAAATGAATAAAAAAGAAAAAGAAAATATGTTTCTAAAAAAAAATCTAAATATTTTTAATAAACCATTATTATTTAAAAAAAATAAAAAAATTCATATTAGTAGTGGTGTTCTTTATGACATATCGTGAATTAAATATAATTTATCAACTAAATCATTATAAATTAGAATAAAATTCTAATACATCTTTATTAATTATTAAAGCATCTTCAGATATATTAATTAGTTTAATATTTTTCATATTTTTAGCTCTCGATAAAGCTGTATATAATTGTCCTGGTGCGAAATTATTACTACTACCATCAATTTCAATATAATCTAAAGTGGAACCTTGAGATTTATGAACAGTAATAGCATAAGCAAGAGTCAAAGGCATAAATTTAACATAATTATTATTATATATACTATCATCTTTATAATACTCAATTTTAAATATATTATTATTATAATCTTTAATAACAACATATGTCATTTCTAATTTAATAACAAATCCTTTTTTACCATTAATAAGTTCATTTTCAAAATTAATATTACGTGTAATCATAACGTGTGATCCAATAGTTAATGATACTTCATAATCTTTAATATTGATATATTTATCATTAGTATAAGCATTATATTTATATATATATTTTTTATAATAATTTAGATCATTATAATTATCATCTTTATTATAATTACATTCAATAGTCAATGATGATATATTATCAGTGATGTCATTAAAACTTGTTAATAATGGTTCATTATTTTTAATAATTAATTTATAAAAGTTATTTTTATTTATTGAATCAACATCTTTTTTTAAGGAGTATATTTTAGTAGGGAAAATATTATTATCAAAAACCGTATCTGATAGCTTTTTAAGTTTATTAAATTTTTTTAATGTAATTTTCCCTTTACGAATAGAATTTAATATATTTTGAAAATCTAAATCATCTTTTTGTCTAATTATTTCCGTTAATTGAATATTAGTAAGATTAAGTTTATTCCATATTTCAGATTTAAAACAATAATCACCTGTAACAGGTGGTAGTTGATAAAAATCCCCAATTAATATTAATTTAATATTACCGAATGGTTTATTAGTATTTTTAATTTTTGATAATAATTTAGATATTTTTTCAAAAAATACATCATTCATCATAGAAATCTCATCTATAATTAAAGTATCTAAATTAAGTAATAGATTAAATTTTTTTTTATTATTTGATATTTTATTATATAGTATATCTATACTATCTCGCCCTAAACCAATTCCTAAAAATGAATGAAGAGTTTGTCCTTTAATTAAAACAGCAGCACATCCAGTCATTGCTGTCAAACCATATGTAATATTATTTTCATTTAAGTAATCGATTATTTTAGTTAGAGTATATGATTTACCAACACCTGGAGGTCCAGTAAGAAATAAAGATTTACCTTTTTTAATAACATCTAATGCTTCTGTTTGTAAAAGGTTTAACATAAATTTATAGAGTAAAATAAATAATACATCATTTTTTATTTAAAAAATAATATTAGTATTAATAGTAAATAAATGGATGAATATATTCCAGAATATTTAAAATCAAGTGATAAAGTTATATGTAATAAATGTACAAATAAAATAAATGTTGATTCTATATTATCATTTACATATTTAAGAGAGTGTGAAAAATGTACAAATTTAGGATATAATGATACAAAAAAATCAAGAGATTTTTATAATCAAATATGCAAATGTAGTTATGAAAAGGTATATAAAAGGATTTATAAATGTATGAATTGTTCTAAATGTAAAAAATGTAGAAATGAATTATTATATGGGGAATTAAATAAATTAAAAAATATAAATCAGGAAAATATATGTGATACATGTAAAAATTTTAAATAATTAAATAATATATATATTAAATGGATAATAACACATTATATAATAATATATATCAAGCAAAAATTAAAGAAAGTATTTATATAGTAACACAATTAATATTAGAAGATAAAAATGGTAAAAATATTGAATATATTGAGAATACATTTATAGCGTTATGTGGATATATTGGTAGTTATATAACAGTAGTAGATATAAGATTATGGATAGATGTTGTAGAAGAAACTTATGATATGATTAATTCAGATAAAATAATAATTAAAAATATATATATATTGATAACAAAGTTATGTATAGTATGTGATATATATATTAAAAATCCTAAAACAAAATCGGGAATATTAAATTTAGCAAAATTAAGAGAAAAAATAATAGATTTATTTGATAATAAGGCAGAATTAAATTACGAAGTAATTACAAAATTTGATAATGTTTTACCTCCATCTGATAGTGAAACTTATAATTTAGCTAAATTAGCAATATCAGGGATAATAAAAAATTTAAGTAAAATAGAATATATAGATTATGGCGACAACACGGATGAGTTATTAGCAATAAGTAATAAAACTCGTGATATATTTGATTATTTATCAAGAAAAAATTATAAATTTGAAACAAAGTTTTATCATAGTGATAATGATAGTATATGGTTTTTATGGGGTATAATAAATATAATGTGTATAGAAGCGATTTCTAATAAGAGTTTCAATTTATTTATGTATAATTTTGTTAAAAAATTGAAAACAGAAAGAATAGGATTATTATGGGGGATGAGTATAGTAATTATATATTTAAATAAAAAATCTGTAGCAAGAGCATGGAACGAACATGAAATAATATTAATAAAAAAAATAAATGAGGTAGGTATGGATATGTATAAACAAATAAAAAAAGAGTTATATAAAAATGCGGATACAGAGGAAGATAAAAATAATTATAGTAATGCTATTGATGGTTTAGATGTATTATCTAATTATGTTCCAATAATAAAAGAAATGGCATACATAGAAAATAGTTATTTAAAAGATGATAGTGAAGTAGAAACAAAAAAAATAAAATATAATAAAAAATAAATATATGACAATATAATAAGAAGTCTTAGATGCCTTCTAATAAAAAGAATAATTATAATTTTGCGGATACTTATTTTAATTTTATGGAAAAACATATTAATATGTATGATATTAATTCAATAGTAGTTAAACATATAAATATAAAAGAGTATGAATATAGAGAAAAAAGAAAAAAAGAAGCATTAAATATAATACCAGAAAGAAATTGGAAAAGAAGTGATAGTTTTAAAAATTATATAACAGTAGAAAAAGAAAAAACAACAAAAAAAAAAGAAACAAAGGAAAAGAAGATATATAATAATAGTGGGAGATCAGTACAATATAAAAAAAATTAATGTAAAATATCTTCAACTTTATCATATATATCACTACAACAACTACTTAAATCATCTTCTTTAGATTCATCTTTATAATCTTCTTTAGATTCATCTTTATAATCTTCTTTAGATTCATCTTTATAATCTTCTTTAGATTCATCTTTATTCTTTTTATTAATTAATAAATCATTTCTTTCTTGATCAAATAATTTAATATTATCATTTAGACAAGGGTCTATATTTATTAATTTAATATCATTATTATAATATAAAAATTCATCTTTAAATAATTCTCTATTATTATTAACATTTACAAAATCACTATTTCTTTTATTTGTATCATAACAACTAGAAATTATATTATTATATATAATAGATAAAAAACCTTTAATCATATTATTATATTATATTACGATTATATTTTTAAATAAATATATAAAAAAACATTAATATTAAAATAGAGAAAATGCAAATATTTGTTAAAACTTTAACCGGAAAAACGATTACTTTAGAGGTTGAATCAAGTGATACAATTGATATGGTAAAAAGTAAAATTCAAGATAAAGAAGGAATACCACCAGACCAACAAAGATTAATTTTTGCTGGAAAACAGTTAGAAGATGGTCGTACATTAGCTGATTACAATATACAAAAAGAATCAACACTACATCTTGTTTTAAGATTGAGAGGTGGTTAGAATTATTTATTTTTATATAAGTTTATTTATATATAATATAATATATGAATATAACTGGGTTAAGTATTAAAGGAAATTATAATTTATTAAAATATGATAATGATAAATTTAGTATTTATAATTATTATTATAATTATAAGCTTCCATTACTTTATGGATTAATTTTTGGATGTATTTCATCGTATATAACATCATATGTACCTATATTTTATACAGAAATAGTTAAAATATTGTTAAATAATGAAAAAAAACATGATGAAATTAATTCATATATATTATCTTATATTTTATATAAAATTAGTAGTAATTTTTTCGCAGGATTAAGAGGATATGTTTTTACAAAATATATTAATATAATATGTATTCAAGTTAAAAAAGACATATTAGATAAATTAATTAATACGGACTTACGATATTATTTAGATAATGTTAATACGGAAATAACAGAATTATTAATATCAGATAGTAAAAAAATAGCAGATTTATATACATTATATATGAATATTGTTGTTAGAAATATAATTCATATTATTGTCATATCATATATATTAATATTGAAATCACCTTATTTATATTTTGTATGTATGTTTTTATCATCATTACAATATATAATACAAACAATATATATTGATAAATATTATCATAAAAGTGTATCAAATACAAATGAAATTGAAATAAATGAAAGAAAAATTATATCTGATTATATAAATAAGATAATAACATATCGTTCTCTTGGATTAGAAGATAAAATACGAAATAATATACATATATTATATGATAAATATCAAATAATTAAATCAAAAGAAGCAATGTTTTACGGACTTATGCATTTAATATCAGGTTCGATAAATAGCACACTACAGTGTATATTAATATTTATAGGATTATTATCGAATATTGATAATAAATCACTATATGAATTTACTTTGTATATTGATACAATAACAGGTATAATGAAAGAATTTACACATGTTAGAAATGATTTTGTTAAAAATAAGTTACCATTGAAAAAAATAAATAATTTATTCAATACAATCGAAGATGATAAGATAGTTTGGGGAGATTATAAACATAATAATATTCATAAATTTGAGCCATATATTCATATAAAAAATGTTACTTTTTATTATAATGATAAAAATTTACTATTTAATAATATTAATTTAGATTTATGGGGTAATAAAATAATAGGTATTAAAGGAGATTCAGGAATAGGTAAAAGCACTTTGTTTAAATTACTATTAGGATTATATAAACCTAAATCAGGAGATATACTAATAAATAATACACCTATTTTAAATTATGATAAATATTATTATTACAATAGTATCGTATCTTATGTGGGCCAAGAACCTAATTTGTTAGAAGGAAGTATATTAGATAATATATTAATTAATAAAAACTACGACAGATATTTATATAATATTTTAAAAGACTTAATAAGTGATATAGACATTGATAATAATAATTTATCAGGTGGGCAAAAACAAAGAGTAGCAATATGTAGGGCAATAATGAAAAAACCAAAAATTTTATTATTAGACGAACCAACATCAGCATTAGATATAAATAATGAAAAAAAATTTATGATAATATTAAAAAAAATTATTGAAAATTATAATATAACAATAATAATGATATCACATAAATTACACACATTAGATAATTGTGACGATATAATAAATTTTCACAATTTAATTGAAAAAAAAATTTAAATATTATAACTATAGTTAATAAATTGACTTAATATATCATCAGTTTTAGGTTTTTTTTGTTGTAATTTTTTATAAAAATTATTCATATCAACATTATATGGATAACTATAATTATTAATAACATCTTCATAATATTTCAAATAATTATTATTTTCTAATTGTGGAATATGGTAATTAAATTTATAATTTGTGTTATCTTTACTTATTATTATTTTTACTATAACAAATGTAAAGAAAATTACAATTAATATAATTAAACTATAATTAATATTATCATTAATATCTTTATTATTTGATAATATAACAATTGATGTCATAGACACACAAACAAATATAATAAATATTAGTAAATAAATATTTGCTATTTTTGTATTTATCATATTAATTATCTATTAAAAAAGAGATATAAAAATATATTATATATATAATAATAAATGTATAAATTATTTTCAGAATATTATTATAAAAGATTTACAACTCTATATATTGTTAAAATTGATGAAAAATGTAAAAAGAATTATGATGAATTATACTTTGGTGGTACAAAATATTGTGTCAAAAAAGATAAAATAGATGTTAATTCATTACTATTTTTTTAAAAAATATATAAATATTTATTAAGTTATGATAATAAAAAGATGTTTAATTTATTTAGAAAATTATATGTAAGCAAATGTTACAATTATATGAATGAATGTATTCCAGATTATAGTAATAGTATTGACGATTAGGCTGTTGTACAAAATGAAAAAGGATTATCTGCTAATATTCCTGTAAATGCGAATGATCCAATTGGAATGAATATTGAAAGATTAAAAGTAAGAGGATATTAAATAATTTCATATGAATAAATGTAGAGGATAGTTATGAAGCAATTTATAAATTGTGATTATTTCAAACTATATATAATATATAATAAATGTAAAAATTACTGAGAAATGGTTTTTAATGTATTAGAACATATTTCTCAAGAAAGATTAGAAATTATTAAGAAATCACTAACGCGCTATAGAAAATCTAAAACACAATTAATATCAATCACTAAAAGTAAAATATCAAAAAAAAATTATAAATTTATTTTATTAACTTCATAATGTAATTTATTTATGATATTTAAATCAATATTACTATTTAATATTTTTAATTTTAATTTTTTAGAATTAATTAATTCAATAAATCCAATATATTCTTTAATATTAGCAGGATATTTATAATTAATATAAATTAAATAATTATTATTATTCTCATTAATAATTGTTATGTCTTTAAAATATTTTATATTAAAATTTTTTTTTATATATTTAGTTAAATTACTACTGATTTTTGATATATATTCGGTATATATAAAGTCTTTAAGAGACATTTAATAAATTTATTTAATTAAAATAATCATTTTTTAAATTTCTTAACTCTTCCTTTTTTTGCTTTTTCGAGTTTAGCTTTTTTTATTTCTTTTTCTGTTAATTCATTAAAAGTAACAGGAGTATCCTTTGTTATTCTTTTTGTAGGTCTATATACACTAGATTTTGAAGTATAACCAATACCTCCTTTATCATTTTTCCATTCTTCAGAATACCATCTTGATAAACCTTTTTTCTTTTCTTTCACACCATAATAAGAATTATTAGAATTATATTTTTTAATATAAGCTTTTTTATATGTACTTACAATAAGACCACTTCTGTATGCTGAATGAATTGGGTTTTTAGAGTATATTTCTTTTTTAATTTTTTCATATAATTTTAAATCTTTTGGACCTTTATTCATACTAATATAATATAATATATTTAAAAAAATAAATAGATAAATAGATATAATGGAAATTATTAATAAAGAAGAATTTTTTAATAGAAATAATGAAAAATATGTTAAATATGTTAAATATATTAAATTATTATCAATTTTTATAATAGCTTCTTTACTTATGTATCTAATAATAAAATTAATTGAATTAAATGAAAATAATTATATTGAAAATAGTAATGTAACAATTACATAAATATAATTTTAGAATATTAATATAATGATATATTATATTTTAGAATTGTTAAAATATTTATTTAATTATAAAAAAGAATTACCTAATAATAATTCTCAATTAACTTATATGACTCCTATTAAATATGATAATAAAAATAATATATTTGATAAATTAAATAGAAAAAATATAAAATATAAAATAAAAGCATCAAGTGATAATATTATACTTGAAAATAAAGAAATATATAAAATTTTAGTTGATTTTAGTTGCTTATTATTATCAAATGATAAAAAAAATTATTTAGAAGTATATGTACAATTATTATCAAAATATGATAAAAAAATATTAAAAATTGTTGATAAAAGAACACATAAATGTATAATATATTTAGATAGGTCATTATTGCGTTTTTCAGAAAATGAAATTAATTATGAAATAGCATTTACAGCACGAAATGGCGAATATGATTGGTGGATATTAAAATTAAATAATTCAAAAAATTATTTATTATTTCTTTATAATATTGTTTTAGATTGTAGTATGTAATATTTCTATTATTATCTATACTATATAATTTAATATTTATAATTAAAATTTTCATCTATTAATTCATTTATTAAATTATCATCTTTTTTTAAAGAAAAACAATTTGACCAAAATTTAAAATCATCATAAACCGAATTCCAATATTCATCATTTACTTTAAATAATTTTTTTGTTCCTATTCTGTATGTATCAAAACCATTTTTCGATAAAAAATCAACAATATCTTTCATAGGATTTTTTATTCCAGGACCTCTAATATCATCTAAACAATCACTACACTCAAATATAATATATTTTGTTTTTGGTAAATATTTTTCAAATCCTTTAATTACATTAGTATCATTGCCCTCTGTATCTATTTTTATAAATTTAATAATAATATCTTCATCTTTAAATTCATTATCCAAAACATCATCTAATTTTTTAACATCAACGTCACATATTTTTTGACCTCCACTTCTTAATCCCGCTATTCCATTTCCAGCTTTATTTATATTGTTATATATCCAATTATAGAATGAAGCAGTAGTTGTTTCATTAGAAACACAATGTTTAAATAATTTCAAACAATTATCATTATTTATTTTTGGTTCTAATGCTAAAATATTTACAGGATTAGGCTCAAAACATAATATTTTTTTATTTTCTTCCATACAAATTGAATTAATATTAGGTATGTAATCACCTACACAACAACCCACATCAATACCAACTATTTTAGAATTACAATCATCAATTTTTGTTATATATTTTTTAAGTCCAACTAATAATTTTTCATGACCATTTTCTCCCATAAATTCATTTTTATTTTCAACATAATATTTTACTAATTCTAAACAATTCGTGATATATAATATAAATTTATATTTATATAATATTATTAAAATTGTTTTAATTTTCAATAAATAATAAAAAAAATGATATTATATTTATCAAAATAAATTAATATTTAATCACAAATAGAGATGTAAAAGTTTGAATTAAATCTTTATTTAATAAAGATTAATTGAATATATATGAAAGGGATAAAATGATATATTTTAAGAGAAAACAATCTGTTAAGAAATCCATAAGGATGGAATCGCTGTTAAAATAATATCACCTGAGTAATATATATTTGATTTTTCTTTTTATTTGATAAATATAAAAATTGTTTTTTATTTTCAATAAATAATAAAAAAATGATTATTAATAATATCTTTATTATTATCAAAATGAACATGGAGAATATCGACAACATTACTATTGACAACCGTGGCAATCGTTGGATTAAAACTTCGATTGATAAAGATGAACAAAAAAATGTTAATGAAATTGTAAATGAATGGGCTACTACTAGTGATGAAAATATTGATAAAGTAAAAAAAATAATCTTAAATAGTTTTGGAGAAAATCATCAAATTCGTGGCATGCCCTCTAATGATTTCATTTATATGTGTACGAGTGATAATTGTAATCACTATTTCTTACAAACAGGTAATAAAGACCCTATAATATATAAATATGAGGGGGAATGTGACATAATCTTTACAGATAGCACAACTCTTGATGATATTTTGATTACAATTTAAAAAAAATGATTAATATATATTATATATTTTTTATATTAAATGTTTGATTATTTCAATAACTTAACGGAAGATTTACAAAATGAAATTTTAAAAAATATTAGAAATCCACAAAATAAAAACTTACTAAATGATATTGAAGATTTCAATAAATCAAAAGAAAAAGTATTTAATAAATATTATAAAAAAGGTTATGATGATAATATAGATAGTGAATTTTATGTTAATTATAAAGTAGAAAATGATTTATTAGGATTTTATAATGATAATTATCCATTAATAGATGGAATTAAAGAAACAAATTTAGAGAAATTAAATAGAATTTTATCAATCAAAAATAAATTAAATAAAAATCATACATTAGTATTGTATAATATACTTTTAAATAATGATATAAATGTAAATCAAAGAATAAATATATTATTAGGAGCACTAACAATAGAAGAAAGACAAAAATTTATAGATGAATATTATATTTAACGAATCATTTTAAAGATTTAGTAATTTTAATAGTATAATTATTATATTTTTATTTTTTTATAACAAGATATAAATTTATTATCTGTATTTTGTATTTTTTTAACGTAATTATTATGATATATTTCACTTTTAGTAGGAGGATATTTATAGTACCAATTTAATAATGTATCAATATTAATAATTTTAAATAATTTTAGATTATAATTATAAGACATATATAAAATTGCTCTTGAAATAATACCTTTTGAATTATCATTTGGGATAAAAAATTTATATTTATGATTTACATAATTATCATTATCTAATTTTAACCATTTTTTTGAATTTATATCATTATAAATTATGGTTTCGGAATTATTTTTGTGAATTATATATTCATATAAATCTATATATTTATAATTAGATCTTGCGTTATTAATAAATTTAGAAGTTTTAAATATATTATGTAAATCATGACGAGATTCACTATTTAAATAAGAAGATGGATAAATATGTTCTAACGAATAGTAAATTTTTTTATATTTATTATCAATAATATTAATATCAGTATAAATAATAGGCATCTTATCGTCATAAATAATAGTATGTTTAGGATTATATAAATTACATTTTAATAAAGAATTTCTAAATTTTCTCATATTATATGAATAAATAAAAGAATTGCTATAAATATTAAGATATAATATAATAATTAAAACAAATAGCATTATTAAGATATAAAGTTATTATATATATATATATTAATATTATTATATATGTTAAAAAGAAAAATAATAGAAAATTGTTATTGTAAAAGTAAAAAAATAAAATTAATAAAAAAAAAGATTAGTTATATTTTAAAAGATATATCATTAATTTTATTATATGGATTAATATAATTAATAATTAAATATTCATCATTATTATAAAATGAGTAATTATATATATCAGTAATATTATCTTCTTTTTTATAAAAAACAGGTATAGGTTCACAATAGAATATTAAAGAATTAAATATCATTATAATTATTAAATAAAAACGTTTTATATATTTATTCAATATCTTCAAATACTTTTATTTTATCAATAATTTTTTCACGACAACTGAAACATATATTATAATTTTCTAAACATTTATCACAATATAATCTATGACCACAAGGATATAATACTTTAATATCTTTTAAAGGAACTATTTCAAAACATATATTACATTCATTATAAATAGTATTATTAATGATAACATATTTATCTTCTTTTTCTTGAACTAAATTTTTTTTTAAATTGTAATTTGTATTTATAGAATTACTATTATTAACATAAATAGAATCATCATTTATAATCTTATTATTTATATTAAATTGTTTTAACAAAGATTCTAAACAAGAATACATATAATTATATTATACAAATAAAAAAATAATTTTTAAATCATTTTTTTATTAAACTTAATCTAAATCATCTTCCATTGGTACATTTACATTTCCAGGCATATCAGCTGTTCCATTTTTAGAATAAAGTTTCATCATAATTGGATTTGTTTTTTCTTGAACTTCTTTTAGTTTATTTTCATAATCTTCGGCTTTTAGATTATCATTTTCTTCTAACCATTTTAGTTCGCTTTCAATAATAGGGTCCAGTTCTTTTTTAATTTCTTCAACATCTGCTTTATTTTCTTCATTACTTGAATTTACATTATTTTTAAGATTATATAAGAAATTTTCAAGTTCATTCTTTTTCTCAATCTTATTCTTAATAGCTTCATCTTCTTCCTTGAATTTTTCAGCTTTTTGTATCATTTCTTCAATATCTTCTTTACTTAATCTGCCTTTATCATTTGTAATAGTAATCTTATTTGATTTACCAGTACTTTTATCAGCAGCTGAAATATTCATAATACCATTCGCATCAATATCAAATGATACTTCAATTTGTGGTACTCCTCTTGGAGCCGGAGGAATTCCATCTAAATGGAAATTGCCTAACATATTATTATCTTTAGTCATACTACGTTCTCCTTCATAAATCTTAATATCAACACCTGGTTGATTATCGGCATAAGTAGAAAATACCTGTGATTTCTTTGTAGGAATTGTAGTATTTCTTTCAATAATTTTAGTCATTACCCCTCCAGCTGTTTCAATACCAAGTGAAAGTGGTGCTACATCTAATAGTAATAGTTCATTTGTTTTTTGATTACCTTGTCCGGTTAAAATAGCGGCTTGAACGGCGGCACCATAAGCAATTGCTTCATCTGGATTTAGAGATTTATTAAGACTTTTACCATTAAAATAATTACTTAGAAGTTCTTGAACTCTAGGAATTCTAGTAGTACCACCTACAAGAACAATTTCATCAATATCACTTTTAGACATTTTAGCATCACTTAGTAATCTGTTAATAGGGTCAATAGTTCTTTTAAAGATTGGGTCGGCAAGTTGTTCAAATTTTGCTCTTGAAAGATTATGTGTATAATCTACACCGTCAATTAAAGAATCTACTTCAATTGATGTTGTTGTACTTGATGATAAATTCTTTTTAGCTTTTTCAGCAGCAATATTGAGACGCTTTAGTGCTCTCGCATTTTGTTTTACATCTACTTTATGTTTCTTTTTAATATCATCACATAGATAATCAACAATTACATTATCAATATCTGAACCACCGAGATGAGTATCTCCACCTGTTGCTTTTACTTCAAAAATACCACCATCAAGTGTTAAAATTGATACATCATGAGTACCACCACCACAATCAAATACAACGATATTAGTTTCTTTATCACTTGTGTTTTTATCGAGACCATACGCAATAGCAGCAGAAGTTGGTTCATTAATAATACGAAGAACTTCAAGTCCAGCAATAGTACCGGCGTCTTTAGTGGCTTGACGTTGTGAATCATTAAAATAGGCTGGTACAGTAATTACAACTTTTTTAAGTTCCTTACCAATATAACTTTCAGTAGTTTCTTTAAGACGTTGAATTACCATAGCTGAAATTTCTTCAGGGTGAAATTGTTTATCTTCGTTTTTATGTTTTACATTAATTAACGGTTTATTATTACTATCTTTTGTAACTTTAAAAGACCATAGCTTACAATCATCTACAACAGAAGGGTCATCAAATTTTCTACCAATTAAACGTTTAGCATCATATACAGTATTTTTAGGATTCATTGTAGATTGATTTTTAGCAGGTTCTCCTACAAGTTTTTCTTCATCTGTAAAACCAACATATGAAGGTATAATACGAGAACCTGTCTGGTGATCAGGAATAATTTCAACCTTATCATTCATCCAAATTGCGGCACAACTTGTAGTAGTACCAATATCAAACCCCGCAGCTATATCTTTATCTCCCATACTTATTTGATAATATATATTATTATAATCTTTAAATATTTTTTATACTCGAGTTATTTTCTTTCTTTTATAATATATTGTAAAACTCATTATAACTCTAAATACATGTTCATTAGGACCGATAGGTACTTTTACATGTTTTCCTAATTCATTTACTCTCCATAATATAATATTAAATCTTCTTAATTCAGGTAAAATAGGATTTAATACTTTTGTATTAGTATCATTAGGGCCACAACTAGTTCCTGTTAATTCTTGCTTATATACTTTAACTCCACTGCCTGGTGTGTTCTCTTCATAATTAATATATATATTATCAAAATATCGTAAAGTATTATAATAAGTTTCTTTTATTTCATAATTTGTACTTTTACCATCTTTATATATTTGTTTCCCACCCACTTTAAATACTATATCATCGTTATCAGCAGTCGATATCGCAGTGTTAGTCGATGTCTCAATGCCGTCTTTGTTACTTTCTACATATATACTTTCACCATTATCATATCTAATGCGGTATCCAGTCTCACCACTATTTAAATCTTTAAATCTTTTTGGTACAACTTCTTTAGAAACTGTATTAATTCTATGTAAATCATTTAAACTTATATAAATATATTCCCCCCCTCTAAACATTTGTATATCTTCGAAAGTTTTTACACCTTTGCTATCATAATCAGCAAATATTGATTTCTCTTTTTCTGACATATCAGTAAATACTTCTGTTTTCAATGTTTTAATATAAATACAATTTTTGATATCATCAATAATATCAACATAAAATTCATACTTATCTATAAATGAAGCATTATAACTATCAATATTTATTGTTATTTTTTCCAAACTATCTTCCATCCTTATAATAATTATATAAAATTATTATTTATATAAGAATATGTAAAATATTAAATATAAAAATGAAACAAATTATAAATTTTTATTCAAATAATCTCTTATGTCTATTTTATAACTTTTTATCTATGTTTTATATCATTACAAATTTATTTGTACCTTATTATACCAATGAGATTATTTTTTTCAATACAGAAGTTATCAAAATGACAACATTTAATTATAAAATAGATGATAAAAAGGTTAAACAAAATTATATTGAATTTATAGATAATTTAGTAAAAAAGAACGATGATATCTTTAAAAAGATACAAGATGATTTAAAAAATAAAGAAGATATGAAAAATTTTTATTTGGATAATGAATATTCAGAAGAATCAGATAATTCAGAAGAGTATATAAAAGAAGACTAATTTATTTTTAATATTGATAATTTTTTATCCCAATTTTTTTTATATATATCATTATTTGTAATTTCTTTACCATAACATTCTACACTTAATCGTTCTTTTAGAGATATTTTATTAATAATATTTTCATATAAATCAATATATTCTTGTGTATCTTCAAGAACAGTATTATGTCTATATTTAATATATTTTGTAATTAAGTAAGTTAAATAATAACTATATAAAAAACATAATATAGTATCGATTGAACCAATAGTAAAACCATTAATTGTTTTTGTAGAATAGCAATTTCCAGAAACTTTAATAATTGATAGCAAACTAATGCGTTCTTTAGTTATTTTATTTTCAATAACAATTCTTATTCTATCTGATAATATATCAATGCTTGTATCTATATTTTTATTTAATTTTATTATATTATATTTTTTAATATCAATATTATTTTTAATAATTTTCATTAATTGATTAGTGGTTTTTATATAATTTTTAGATAATATTACTAAAAAATTAGAAAATTTATTAATTCTACAACAATTTTTATCTTTAATATTTAATAAAAATTTTATAGCATAATTATCAACTATTGGATTTTTGTTATTTTTAATATAATTTAAAATTAAATTAATACAATTATTCCAATCTTCTGGTATTTTAATATAATTTCCATTTTTTTTATTTATTTTTTTATTAAAATAAACTTTATTTAAAATATCTAATCGTGTTTTAACTTTTTCCCATCTATAATAAGAACCCTCCGGTCTTGCTAATTCATAATGCATGTTTCTTTTTAATAAATATAATGGAACAATATTATAATTATCTTTATATTTTATTTTATCATTATATTTTTCGTATTTATGTATATCAATTAATATATAAAATATTTCTTTATCAATTTGTGTTATATCTAAAACATTTAAAGTACCAATATATAATTTAAATGTATTTTCGTGTTTAGCTAATTTTAATTTTATTAATTTATATTTTTTCTTTTTTAATATATTAGCTAATATTGTAGCATGTTTTTTAGCATCATATGAATAACAGTCAAAATCTGCTTGAGTATAACTTTTATAAATTTTTTTATTTTCAGGTAAAATTAAATTAAGAGCGTAACCTCCATATAAAATTAATTTATATTTTTTAATAAAATCACCTACAATTTCAAATATTACTTTATTATCAATATAATCTTTTTTTAATTTATTAATCTCTATATTATCAACAAAATCTTTAATATTATTTGTATCTATCATTTACTATTTATTTATAAGGTATTTAAATATTCTGTATAAGCATCTCTTTTATCGACATAAGTATCATATTCTTTATCAAAATCATATTTTTCATCTACTGGTTTATATAATAAATCATATTCGCTTGTTAAAGTAAGTCTCTCTAATTCTTCTTGATATTTAATATCATCTTCATTAAATACTTCGCTATATTCGCTATACTTATCTTTCTCATCTTCTTTTATTTCTTCCTTATTATCATACTTATTATATTTGAAATATTTCATAATATCATTAGCTTTATCTTTAAGAGCATTCATATCATAATATTTAAGGAAAACTTCAGTTATATTATCAGGTGTTATATCATTATTATTTTTAATATCATCTTTAAATCTTGGAAATTTTTCATTAATAAATATTGCTCTTAATAAGTATTCATTTAAATATAATTTTGTAAATATATCATTTAATGGATTAATTAGATAATTAGGTATGTCTTCATTTAATTCTTCATTATAAATCTTTTTAATCTTATAACTTATATTTGCTTTTTCAACACTATATAATTGATTTCTATTTAAATTATTTGTTTGTAAATTTGTTACCTTTTTATACTCCTCGGTATTTACAATTAATTGACGCATATCATTTTTTGTAATTAATTTATCTATTAATTTACTTTTATAATCATATAATTCCCTTCTAGTAGGTTGTCTATATAATAAATCTTTATAAGTTTTGATAATATAATATTCTATTTCACTATTTATAGGGTCATTTTCATCTATTTTTTCACCATCATATACATTGCTCAAATAAGGTAAAAATCTATCTTTTATTGGGTTTTCATTCGGTTTTTCATATGAACGTGGTTGTTCCATTATTATATAATCTCTTACTTCTATTTTAGATATATTTTTTTCATTTTCTAATTTTTCCTCAACCATTTCTTTACGTTTTTCATCTTTTTTCCTAAATTCATCTTCTAAGTATAATTTATATTCATCTATTTTTTTATCATATTCTTTTTGTAAATTTCTATCTTTAATTGAATACATATTTAAAAAATCATCATTAGATTTTTTTTCTTTTTTTGTTTTATCATTTATTATAGCATTACTTTCTAATATTATAACAATTCCTGAATTGCCGCGATTTCTTACAGTCAATTGTCTTGATAAAGGTGTTTCATTTCTGAATATTATTGTACCATCACCGCCTTTACCAAATATATTTATGTCTTTATTAATATGGTTTTGAAATTTATTAATTATTTGTCTTTCATTTGCCGTATCTATATAACCGTAATATCCTCCATTACCGCCTACACTTATCATTTCATTCATATCTTCAATTTTAATATCTTCTTCTAATTTAACACCTTTACCACCATAACCTATATTTGTGTTATTTGCATTATATCCATTACTATCATGATATTCTTGTAATCCTATACTACTTCCACCTCCACCACCTCCTCCATATAAAGAACTTTCTTCATTATATGATGACCCACCACTACCACTAACATCATTTCCTATTCCACCTATACCATCTTCTTTACCTGCTCCACCACCACCACCACTAGTATAATCTTTATCACCAATTGTACCATAAGTGGGTGTTTTTTGTGGTTCACTATTAAAACCACCACCACCTCCTCCTCCAGCAGCAATAATTTTTGTAAATTTTTCGTCATTATTCTTTTCAATAGATGATAAAAATCCATTCTTACCACTACTATCGGATTCTAAATATCCACCTTCTCCACCTGAACCGACTGTAACTATATATGTACCTTTTGATAATCTCATATTTTTAATATATCTAATCGCTCCGCCACCACCACCACCACCACCGTAACCACCGCCTCCTCCACCTCCAACTAATAAAATATCAACATATTTATCTTTGTTATAAGTAAAATCATATATTTTATTTTCTAAATAGTTTTCTCCTTTAAAAGTTAATTTATCAGGATCATCCATTTTACTTATAAAATCTTGAATATTGTAATTGCTAAATTCAACATTAAAATTATCAATTCTATTCCATACTGAATCACGATAAATAAATAACTTATCATTATTGTTAATAATAACTGAAGATTTATCTGTACTTGATTTTTTTTTATGAATTAATACATTATTAATAAATGTAATTTCATTATTTGGATATTCTATATTTTCAACTGTTTCTATTTTTTCATAATTTATATCAAGTAATTGTTTATTAAATTCATTATAGAAGGTTACTATATATAATTCATATACTATGTTATCTTCTATTTCTGTATAATTATAATCAATATCAAAATCTTTAATTATATTTGTAGATTCATTGTTATAAATTTCAATTATTTTGTAATCTATTTCAAATAAATAAGGGTTACTATATTTACCAGAAGTTATTAAATTTTTAGCTTGAAGTGATATAGAATTTAAATAATTATTTGTATTAACATTATCTAATTTTTCTAAATCAATAGCAATAATATCTTTCTTATTTCTAAGAACACCAATAAAAAAATTTCTTTTTACTAATTTAAAATTGTTTTTATAATATTTTAAATCAATTATATAACTATTTAATAATTTTTCATTATCTTCAAAATTAAAATATATTTCCTTATTATTTTCATTTAAACATATTAATTCATAAGCATTATCTGGTTCTAATTCTAATTCGGTATAATTTTTAATAAGTAATATAATATATTTATCATTATGATTAAATATTTTTTCAACAATTCTATTTTTAAGTATATAAAAATCATAATTTCTATCAAAATATAATTTATGTATAAAACAATCAAATTTATGATATTTTAATACGTCTCCAAAAACGTCTTCTTTTTTATCAAAATCTTCTAATACATCATCAAAAGATTTTGAATTATTATTTAAGATAATTTCTCTAATAGTTAATTCAGTAGAATGTAAATATTTATTATTTTCTTCTTCTATTTTTGTATAACCTTTTGTTGTAAAAATTAAACTTTTAGGAATTTTTTTACCATCTTTAGTTTCATATACAATTAATAAATTATTTATTATAACATCTTCAGGACTCATTACATTAATATATGCCGTATCAACTTCATGAATTTGTTTATAATTATCTTTAACTTGAGTTACATGATTATTTTTATTATAATCAAATTTCAGTTCATTCCAAGATTTAATACTGTTAGTTGAATAAAATATTTTTACCATTTTGTCAACCTTATTTTTAATAGCAATAAAACCATAATTATAATCATCACTAAATACTACTGACGTAATATCATAATCTTCAAAATAAACAAGTTTATTTTTTGATAAACCACCAGTTGCCTGTAATATATATATATCATTGTCTTTTGTTAAATAATAAATTGATTTATTATCATTATAATATTTAATATCTATATATTTAATATCACATTTATCATCACTACAATCAGAATTATGCAAACTACTATCTATACTAATTAATTTAAAACCATCATGAATATTATAAAAATATTCTTTGTAATTATTATTAATTATTATATAAGAGATTATTATAATTAATAATATAATTAATAGTATATATATATACTTCATACTTATTATTATAATAGAAATTATATGAAAAAATTATGTATAATAGGAAATAATCTCAATGGTTTGTATAATTCTCTTAAATATATTGATGATGATAATATAATAGTTGATATAATAGATAAAAAGGATTATAGTAATTATTTAAATGAATATAATTATTTAAATGAATATAATTATTACATTTATAATTTTCTTAATGACAATCATAAATCTTATTTAAATTTATTAAAAAATAATAATATAAAATATAATAATATTAATATTTCTTATGATGATAAACTATGTAATATTATTAATTTTATAATAGATAAAGGTAAATTATTACCAACTCAGGTATGTTCCTCATATACTTTCATGGATTTATGTAAAATATATTTAAATAACGTAGATTATGAATATATAAATTTAAATGCTAATAATAATAAAATATTATCATATATAAATTCAATTGATTTTATTAATATATATTTAAATGATTTAACTAAGAATGTGAATTATTATTATATCGATAATGATAATTTACGTAAATTAATAAATTCTATGAAAGAGAAAATAAATAGATCAAAAAATATTAAATTTATTAATAATTTAAATATAAATAATTTATATTATGATAGTAAACTTGACTTATTTGTTATAAATAATAATTATAAATATAATTATATAATATCAACACAATCAAAAAATAATTTAATAAAATTAAATATATGGAATCAAAATCAAATAAATTCTTTAAATAATGTTTTAAATGTTAATTCGAATAATATTAAGGAATTATTTGATAATATAATAAATTTTAATATAAATAATATTAATGATAATGAAAATAATACTAAAAAAATATTATTAAAAGATTTAAATTTAATATATCCAATAAATATAAATAAAAATAAAAAGATTTATTTGTGGAAAACACTTGAAAATAAAAATTCAAAATATATTTTAAATGAAAAAATAAAATATTTATTCAATAATAAATTTTTTATATGTAATTTATCATATTGTAATAATAACATATTTATTAATTATTTATTTGAAAATATTGATAAAACAAATTTTATTAAAAAGAAATTAAAAAGAAAATAAATTATTTTTATATTATTTTAATATTATATTATAGAATTATAATAATGACTGAACAATGTAACACATATAATTATATAAAAAAAAAATTATTAGACAAAATGTGTTTAGAACATGCTGGAAAATCTTATTATGATAAATGTAGAAAAAAATATGAAAAATACATTGAAAATGATACAAATAAATTAGAAAGTAAAAATTTAAAAGAAATATTTTTACAAAATATAGTTTTAAGTTATATTAATTCTAATTATCAAGAAATTATGGATGAAACAAGTACGCGATTATTCCTTAATAATCTTATAAATCCTGATAAACCAAATCAAGAATGTTCTATACCACCTCCTTATTGCGGAGGTAGAACATCAAGAGAATTAGATATTGAAACTTGTTTAAAAGCAACTAATGCTGAAGAAAAAATTAAGGGAATACGATGTGCTAATATGAAATTAGATGGTCATACTGATAATGATAATGGATTTAATGGCGTTAGATATGATAATAATCCTTATAGTGAAGAAAATAAAGATTGTAAAATTTTACATAAGGTTTTAAAGAAAAATTGTTTTATACAAAATCGTCCAGATTTTATACAAAATAAAGATGCTTTTAAAAAATGTATAGATAATTACGGTGAAGAATTTATATCAAATATAATACATAATAATAAAGATAAGGATAAAAATATAGATAAGAAAAAATTAGAATATTTAAATGAAAAAATTAAAATAGTTATTAAAGAAAATTTAGAAACTTTTATAAATTTATCTGCTGATAATAATTTATTATTAAATGGCACAAATCCATATACTAATACTGATTTTGATATGGTAGATACTGATAATAATAGTAATATTTCAAGTGAAGAATTAAACAATTATCAAAATAGTAAAACTAAACGCTTAAATTTTTTTGATGCAAATAAAGATAGTGAAATCGACGCGACTGAATGGCCAATGAATAATGCTAATTTTAATTTTGTAAATCAATCTAGTTCAAAAATAAATAATAATGAATTAATTGAATATCAAAAAAATTACGAAGGTAATCGTGAATTTCAATTTTATGATACTAATAATGATAATTCTATATCAGAAGGTGAATGGAAAAATGATATGACTATGAAAAAGTATAATTATGATAGAATTAAAGAAATATTATATAAAAAACTAAGAGAAGCCATTGAAAGTGAAGGTGATAATTTTAATGATTATATATCTGATGATATTCATTATTATGGTTTGAATTTTAAAGATGTTATTTTATCAAAAGATACTGGTTCTTTAAAATATACTAAAGATGAATTTAGAAAATATTATGATAATTTATGTTCTATTAATTTAGATACTATAAATGAAGATAGTAATATATTACTAATAGATGATATAAAATATGGTAAAATTGGAACAACAGATGAATTATATGGAAAAATTGGAGACACACATGGTAGTTATGGATTAATTGGGCAAGAACAAAATAATTATATTTCTATTAATAATTGTATTAGTGATACTCAAATAAATGATAGTAAAAAAGATGCTTTTAAAGATATATTGCTAAAAGTTAAAGATCGTAATGATGATTTTATTAAATTAGTAAATGATAGTGGTATATATACAACAAGTAATATATTTCAAAATAAACTGAATAATTTAAATGAATATGGTGATAGATATTTAAATGAAATTAGTTATGATAATTTTACAAAGTTAAATATTTATAATGATTATATATTGAATAATGATTATGATTATAAATCTTCAAAAATGGCTGAAATTGACAATTATTATAATAATTATAGTGAAATAATTAATAAATACCCTGATTCAACTATTGAATGTAAGCATATTGATGATTATAATGATTTAAATGTTTGTCGAAATAGTCAAGAAACTTGTACTCCCAATTTAATAAGTGAAGATAGAATTGATGTATCATTGGAACCCTACTGTGATGATTTAAGAGAGTGTATTTTTCTTAAATCATTGGAACCTAAAAAAGATGATTTAAGACAGTATATTTTTCATAATCAAAGTAATATATATGTAGATAAACTAACAATAATTGATGGATTAACATGGACTAAAGTATCAACAAGACCTAATATTGGAATGGAAATAGGTGAAATAATAACTAATAAAGCACAGCTTTCTGCTTTAAAAAAAGCATTAAATGCCGCAAGTGTTAATAATCCAGAACAAATATTTATTGATGATATAGTGTACGGAAATAATTCAATTGACTTAAATCAATTTGATAATAACACTTATTGGGAAAAATTAACTGATGTATATTATAAATTAAATATTAGACATGATTCTTGTAAAGTACCATCTAACTATAAACAACAAAACAGCGAAGATATTTGTGGTGAAGATCTAGTATGTGCTTACAAAAATCAATATGAAAATTCTATTAATGAAATATCACAATATACAGACTGTGAACTTCCTATGAGTTGCGAAGACAAATTATCAAATTTGGATTATTGTTATAATAACGATGCTAATATTAAAGCAGAATTAGAAACAACATTTGTAGATTATACTACTTGTGAAGATGATAATAGCAATGACCCTATTATATCTTCTTGTAACCCAATTAAAGAATGTGATATTGGATATTTTAGAGAATTTATTCAAGATGGTAATGATAGTTATACCTGTGAAATTGACTGTACTCAATGTACTAATAAACCTGATAATAATAGTCATTATATAAGTTCTAATGTTTGTCATTTTAGATGCGATGATGGTTTTGAATATAATGTTGATAATCTTGTGTGTTATAAATTATGTCCAGAGGGACAAAAAAGAGAATCACAAGATACTTGTGAAGATTGTCCAGCCGATGAGTACAAAGATACAATAAGCACCAGTACTTCATGTTCTCCTTGTCCATTTGGAAGTACAACAAATGGCGATACAGGTTCTACAAGTATTGATAGTTGTGTAGCAATACCTGGCTATGAAGATGATGATAATGATAATCAATATACACTAAAACCAGGTAACTACGATGATGATCCTTCAGGAACTCCAGATGGAATAATAGACAGATGTGGCAATGGTTTTTATTATAATGCTGGTACAAATGAATGTGAAACTTGTGGTCCTTTTGGAGATGGTATAGAATGTACAGGTGGAGATATAATTGACCAAACAAACTATCCTAAACGTAAATTAAAAAATGGTTATGGTTTAAGTAATAATATTTCTTATTCTTGCGAAGGTGATCAATACAGAGATGGTGATATTGTAATAGATTACTATGACACCTCACAACCTTGTAATACTTGTCCTACAGGCAGTACAGGTAATAATAATACTACCGATATTCCCAATGATGATTGTATTTTATATGCTGGTTACAAATTTAATGAAAATGAAAGTAATAGTCTTGAAACAACACTAAAACCAGGTAACTATGATGATGATCCTTCAGGAACTCCAGATGGAATAATAGACAGATGTGGCAATGGTTTTTATTATAATGGTACTGAATGTGTAACTTGTGACCCTTTTGAAGATGGTATAGAATGTCAAGGTGGAGATATAATATATAAGGATGATGAAGTTACAAATTATCCTAAACGTAAATTATTAAGTGGTCATGGATTAAATAATAATACTTCTTATCGTTGTGTAGGTGATCAATACAGAAATGGTGATATAGATATTGTTTATGATGTCGCCTCGCAATCTTGTAATACTTGTCCCACAGGTAGTATAGGTAATAATGGTACAGAGGGTCCTAATACAGAATGTACATTATTACCCGGGTATGAATGGAAAAATGAAAAAGATACTCCATTAAATTATGAAACAACACTAGAACCGGGTAACTTTGATGATATTCCTTCAGGATCTCCAGATGGAACAATAGATAGATGTGGTAATGGTTATTATTATAATGGTACAGAATGTATAGATTGTACTTCTTTTGGAGATGGTATAGAATGTACAGGTGGAGATATAATTGACCAAACAAACTATCCTAAACGTAAATTAAAAAATGGTTATGGTTTAAGTAATAATATTTCTTATCTTTGTCAGAACGAACAATATAGATTAGGAAAAAGAGAAGTTCAAGATGGACAAACAATTAACTGTAATTCTTGTCCAATTGGTACAAGTTATGATGGTAAAAATGGATGTCAATTAACAATTGGTTATAGTTGGCCTGGCGAAGACATTACAAATAATTTATATAATGAACCTTTACAAAACAGTGCTTATGATTATCAAAGTGATGTAGCAATTGGTTGTACTAGTGGTAATTATAATATAGGAGATAATGAATGTACTCAATGCCCTGTAGATGAAGGCATTGACTGTAGTACTAATAGACCTTTTAAAGATGCTAATATGACACTTAAACCTAATTATAGTTGGGATAATACTGATCAAATAGCAACAAAATGTCCTAAAGGTGAAAAACGTCAAGAATACATAGCAATAGGAGATAGTAATATTACTTGTGATCTTTGTGACTATAAACCCGATTATAGTCAATATGATGATAATGAAGGCAACCAATCATATAATAGTGATGGTAGTTGTCAATGGATTTGTGATAGCGGTTATCAAAGATATAATAATGAATGTTTAAAAAAATGTGATGCTGGATATAAAAGAAATGATAATACTTGTGTTCCTTGTAGTGTAAACCATTACAAAGATGGTATAAATACACTTACAGAATGTACCCAATGTCCTATAGGAAGTACAACAAATAGTAATGAAACAGCTACCTTTATTACAGATTGTACAGCAAGACCAGGTTACATAAAAGATTCTAATGATAGATATACACCAAAACTAGGCAATATAGATAATCAAAATCTTGATGGAAGTGAAGGTGCTGATGGTAGAATAGATAGTTGTGCATATAATTTTGGTTTTAATTCACAAGATACAGAAGATAGAGAATGCACTAGTTGTCCTAATATAGATAATGGTGGTTATGATGAAAACGAAACTCCAAATAATTGTACTAATATAATATGTGATGCTGGATAT